>Ga0272441_10006559_pt1 | contig 19407 bp, 9 predicted proteins | sample SSMProp6N_FD_193582 | JGI IMG/M metagenome (GOLD analysis project Ga0272441, IMG submission 193582) | Marine sediment archaeal communities from Little Sippewissett salt marsh, Falmouth, MA, United States - SSM-Prop-6N | ecosystem: Environmental > Aquatic > Marine > Wetlands > Sediment ... | reverse complement strand
ACAATGAGGTTGACGAGGTTGTCAATGTACGGCAGGCGATTGGATGTCAATTGAGCGACCGAAACGCTGCCGTAAAGATTGAGTGAATGGATGTGTTTTCTCGCCAGGTCGATGTTCCTGACATCAGTATCGAGGCCGTGGACCATATAGCTGTCATTGTGGCGCAAGGCGGCGGTAAGCTTTCCGTTGCCACAGCCGAGGTGGACTACAAAACCACCTTTGATACCGGTTGTACGCAGAATTTGGGCGGCGTTTTGTTGCTGAGGCTTGTGCTGAGCCATCAGGGGGATACACAATACTGTCAAGAGACAGATAGCTGTAAAAAAAGTATTTTTCATTTTTATCCTCAACAAAAAAAACAAAATAAAATGAAAATACGAGCATACAGTTTCCAAAGTGCAAATCAAGGGAAAAAGAATAAAAGTTCTGGTAAAGGAACTTACCTTAAAATGACAACTCTCCGAAACGGCATCGGGTTCCAGACGTTTGCCATTCGGCGGAAGTGTACCGGCAATTTAAGCTTATAAATCGGAGGATGCCTCGAACTTAGTACAACAAAGATTTTATTATCGATACAATAAGATGTCATCGAAATAAACGGTACCAGCTCCGACAGGCCGTGGATTAAGGCAATCACCGACGCCAATCTCGAGGGCTTTGACAGCTGTCATATCAAAGCTCGGATTATAAGTTGTAAAGTGCATCAGGTCGATATTCCACTGCTGCCAGTCTTCCACTTCCAAATCGCCGATGTCCCATGCATCGCTGTATTTCACCACTGCCCATGCATCGGCGCTATCTGTCAATTTAACATATATTTCATCGATAGTTGCTCCACCTCTAAACCATAACGACAAGCCTGCAGCGACGCCGCCGATGGTATAATCCTGCGGCAGATCGGTCCTTTCGGCTCCGCAGTAATATGGCGGAAAACTGTTGTCGGCCCATATCAACATGGCCCAATTGCCGGTGTGCACAAACAGGTCCTTAAGAAAATAGTATTGTTCAGTAGCGCCGGTCGGGAGCCATTTATCTTTGAAAGGATTAGAGGTCGCATTGTAGAGTTCAAAACCGTCCAGCATTTTATTGTAAGGACTCTCATCAGGGCCGTTGCCAGTCGGGGTATAGGCGGGGTTAGTAGTTAAAACCATTTTATCAAAAACAAAACCGTCCTCACGCATCCAAACATTTACCGTGTGCAGGCCCGTAGATGTTACATTAATGGTCGCATCTGGCCCATCCATAGTTGCCTTTGACCAGGTATATGCGGGCGGGAAAGTACTGATTCTGTCGGAGGTACTTATCTCAGCTCCATCGAGTCCGGCATGGCAGGAGTCGTCGGAGTCTCCTGAGCCGCCGTCACCATAACCACGTATCCATATATAGTGCGTCCCTGTCTTTGTAAAATAAACTATAAAGTCCAGCCGAGGACTGTCAGCCGCATAGCCGGTATTGATGCTGGTATTGATGTTGGGTGTAGTGTTCATCGCAGAAGTGCCGGAATAACCTGCCGGAGTAGTAACGGAAATCCAGTCGTGGCCGCCCTGCGGTGTGTTGGCCGCATAGTTTTCGGCTTCTATCGAAACGATACCGTTGGCGTCGCTATCCTGCACGAATGCCGGCGGCACGGCGCCCGTGGTGAAGTTCCATACTATGCCTGTTGTTGTGCCATTGGCATTTACCTCGTCGATTCGCCAGTAGCAGGTTGTATTGTAAGCCAGTGCTCCGGGGTCGAAAGTAGTTTCGGTCTGATTGCCCTGGAAGTCGCCGGGGCTGGTTGTGCCGAAATATACATCATGACTTGTTGCATCAGGGTCGCCTGTCCAGCTTAAATCGGCGTCGACAGCGACATCGCCATCGCTGTCAGCGGGGCTGGGATTAGTTGCCTGTCCCGGCAGAGATGCAGTTAATACCGTGAAGCTCCAGATTTTGCCGGTTGTGGTACCTTTTGCATTTACCTCGTCGATACGCCAGTAGTAGGTCATCTCATTAATTAGTGTACCGGGATCATAAGTCGTCTCTGTCTGATTGCCTTTGAAGACGGGATCGGCCTGTTGTCTCCAGTTATCTGCTATGATGGCTAAATCGCCGAAATTCGCATTGTTGCTGCCATCCAAATCTGCCGAGGGATACAATCCTGCGGGGTCCGTCAGCCACTGCTGGCCGAGTATTTGTATATCGTTCCAATCGGCCACACCGCTGCCGTCAATGTCACCAGTTAAACGAGCAGCGTTGTTGACATCGCTAAGGCTTGTTCCCAGGTAAACATCGTGTGACTTAGCGAGAAAACCGGCTGTCCAGCTTAAAACCTCATCGGTGTTTACATTTACGGCGCTGTCGGCTGGGCCTGGGTCGATCGCCTGACCCGGAATTAATAGATTAATGGTACCAGGAACATAAGCTCCTGCAAATTCACCACCTCCTAAATCAGCAGGAGAGGCGAGCGGAACACTCATATCACCAACGGCCGGGTCAATAAACAATGGATCGCCAAATACCGAACTTCCATCGTAACCGGCACCCTGCCAGGTTAAGAAGCTATAGTTAGTCGGGCCATATCTGACGATATTATTCTGACTTGGGCTGTAGAAAAGATTCTTATCAGAAGTGAGGGCAGGACCTGATGGCTGATAATTCCAAATAGAATACAAACGGTCATAAGGATCACTAGAACTGGTTGCAGGTTCGATGTCATTATACAAAATGTTGTTTTGTATGATAGAACCGCTGTCACAATAGCTGTCCTGTATACGCAAAGCGGCCCTGGTTGCATTGGCGATTGTCATATGTTCGACGAGCATAGCACCATGTGTATAAGGGTTGGGATCGGTCAGTCCAAGCTGTATGCCTGTTCCGCTACCGAGAGCGACAGAATATCTATAAGACGTGAAATCACTGGCTCCGGCATAAGCGATACCGTCACCAATAGAAATACAATTGTGTACGATTAATCTCCTTGGGCCAGCGTGCTTGATTTTAAATCCTGTGACAGAATCTGCAGATATGCAGTTCTGGATGTAAATATTAGTGCTCGTTCCACTTTCTGTATAAACGAGGTAATTTGAAGAGTTCCAGTGACTACTGGCCAGATCACGATTATTATACCCTTCGCAACGGTCAAAGACTACATCATCTGAGCCTTGTGCCATATACCCGGTACAGTTATTGGAATAGTTCCAGTGACACTCTCTGACAACTGAATCTCTTATCATAACATGCTGACTACCCCCAGCAAAAAGTCCTCCTCCCCTATTGGAGGCTTCTCTAACTTCAAGATTACTGAAAATTACATAGCTGGTAGAATAGGCCCAAAGTCCATGTCCGCTAAGGTCGCAATCCAGGATAGCACTTTCGGCGGGATAGCTTCTAATTTCCACGGGGTCTGCTGGGGAAAAATCTTTTGCTCTCAACGGGCTGATTATACCTCCTGCCTCCCATGCATAGGCTTCATGATATGTGCCGTCTCTGATATAAATGGTTTTACCGTTGCCGTTAGTTATCTGGCGCATCGCATGTTCGATAGTTCCGTAGGGCAAAACCAGGGTACCATTGCCGGTTGTGTCACTTCCGGTTGTTGCGACAAATATAAAATCAGTCGTATTTACATTCAAGGCAAATGCCCGCTCAATATAGCCGCTGGCATCTCTGGTAACCCTAACGGTGATATTATAGATTCCTATGTCACCTGTTGTCGGTGTCCAGTCTACGTTTCCATCCTGATCGATGGTCATACCTGCCGGTTCATTGAACAACTCCCACGTCAGCGGTGAATTGTGTATTTCATAAGCAACAAAGCGAAAGTCCAGCGGGATATTGGGATATGCACGTGTGGGGTCCGGCCAGTGCAGGACAAATTCGTCGCTGATGTAGGGTGAATAGTCAATAGCGAAGACGCCTGCAGCTACGGCCAATATAAAAACAAAAGAAAACAAATACGGTGATTTCTTAACCATGGAACTCCTCCAGCAAAAATAAAAAAAATGTTATAACAACTGATATTCCCAGACATTTCCTACTCTACTTATACCAAATTAGTTATCGTTAATCAAGGAAATCTTAGCCGCTCTTAAAAAATTTTTTGCCTGGAGGCCTGAGATTTACTTACTCAGCAGAGCAGCCGGGCCTGGTTTTTCATATGCTCTAAAAAAGGTAAACGGGAAAAGGAGAAGAAAATTTTGGTTTGATGTATTTTTATTAGCAGTTAGAATACAAGGGAAAATATTTTTTATTAGGATATTGGTAAAAGTACCGGGCATTTCAGTATCTGACATAATGATAATCGACGGGAAGGAGTAGCGGGGTGAGGCTGATGTTGTCAGGACAGAGACGATTTTATAAGGAGAAGAATGCGATGAAAAGAATAGCTTATACAGCGGTTGTGGTATTTACGCTTATTTCGGCTTCGTGCAGCCCGAAGGCGGTGCAGAAAGATTTTAGCGGCGGGCCTTTGAGCTGGGAGCTTTTAGCGAAAGCGGCGAGGTCGGCGGGTTTTGAGGTCATCAAGGTCAAGGCTGATATTCCGCGAAGCATCCGGCCGAGATTTGAGTGGAAGACGTTCGGGTATGATGACAGCCTTATTGCCCCCCTGCGGGAGCGTTACAGACTCAATGAACTGGTGAAAGATGCTGAGAATGAGTGGGAGGGGCAATTAGCGCTCAAACACTGGGTTCACAGCCGGATAACCAACGGCACGCCGACTGTTGATGCGATTCACGCAGTTGATATCCTGAAATATGCGGCTGAGGGGAAGCAATTCTGGTGCACGTTCTATGCGATTACGTATATCGAGTGCGCGCTGTCTCTTGGGTGGCAGGCGCGGAAGGTTTGTCTCGATATAGACCACGAACTTGAGGGCGGGCCCGGCAGCCGGCATCATGGAGCGGCGGAAGTATGGTCTAATTATCACCAAAAATGGGTTTTCATCGACCCTCAAAGCGACCTTCATTTTGAAAAGGACGGTGTGCCGCTTTCGGCGTGGGAGATTCGCATGGACTGGCTTAGAAACGAAGGGGCAGATGTGGACCACGTAGTCGGGATGCCGTTTAAGAGACAGCTGAAAAATCCGGCAATAGTGTGGTGGAACCTACCGGAGAGAGATGAGACGGGCCTTTTTTTCTGGCTGACTTATTATGACAACTACGCCACGTGGGACCAAAAGAGCCCGTCGAAATGGCTGTTTCCTCAGGACGACGCCCATTCGGGGAAGACCTGGTACCAGGGAGGAGAGAAGAGGCATCTTCACGCCGGTTATGAAAAAAAACTTTTTTTACCAACAGAACGGATAGATGATGTTTACTGGACGGTTGGAGTTGTGGAGGCAAGCGTAGCGGCAGTGGCCGGAGGTGAAATAATTCTGAGTCTTGACAGCTATTGTCCGGATTTCGATTACTACGAGGCAAAGACAGGATTGGAGAGTTGGGGAAAGGTTGCTGAAGGCTATCGTCTTGTCTGGCCATTGAAGAAGGGAACGAACAGCCTTTCTGTGCGAACCGTGAACAAGGGCGGTGCGAGGGGGCCACAGACCAGGTTGCAGCTGATTCTCAAATAAATTCCGTCCTGCGAACAGGGGAACGTGAAATAGCTTGGATTTTAAGGCTGTTGGGGGCGGTTTTCTGCGGTGCGGCGGCAACAAGATAGTATTTGCATATCAAAAGGGCAAAAAAAACTTTATTTCGACAGTGAAATCGGGTATAATGATATATCTATAGTCAGGAGGAGGTACGTCTCGTTAAAAGGCGTTTTTTTAACGGAAAAGGCCGTTTTCAAGCGTATCTCATAAACTTAAATCACAAATAAATCAGGGGGAAAAAGGGTAAATGTTATGAAGCAGAAACAATTTTTGGTTTTGTTTTCGGCGATATTACTGTTTATTGTCGGCTTGGCTAATGCCGACGAACTCATCACATCGTTCGAGTCGGGCGAACCCGTCATCTGGAGCGGGGGCACAATATCAACAAATCATCCGTCAGACGGTTTACGCTCTTATCACGTTGCTGAGAATACGACGGCCTACTTCGACCTCGGCGGCGCCGACTGGAGCAGCTACGTGCATTTAAAGTTCGATGTTTATAACCCCGGCGAGGTGATGATGATTCAAACGTATGCTTACGACTTTAGCACAAACAACCGTGCCTGGGAGTATAATGTTTACGCCGGTTCGACAACGCAGCACGTCCGCATCGACGGCCTGGCATATACATTTACGAGCAGCGGTATTGGTGTCAGCGTTGATATCTCAAATATCAATCGCATCGGAATCAGCCTGATGAGCCGTCACTACTATGACAGCAGTACCGTGGGGCTTTATATCGATAACATTCGAATATCGACGGATGCAACCGAGCCGTACACGGCTTATCCGGAAGATACCGAGATGGTCAAGCCGGACGGGTTTTATCTGCCGGAGTTTCCCGGCTTTGAAGCGGGGTACCACACGTGGGCGATTGACCCGGCAAATTACCAACTTATTTCGCCTCCGGATTCCGGGCGTCTGGGGACGGGCAGAGCACTTAAGTTCCAGCCGCTGGCACAGGACCAGGACATAAGTATATGGGATTCGGCCCGCACGTTCACACAAACCGGCACCTATACCGTTGATTACTGGCTAAAAGGCCCAGCGGGTGGGCTTTTCGACGACCATGCACAGCCTTCGACTATCGCGATGACCGGGGACTGGCAGCACGTGCAGTGGGAGTTTACGATTTCCGCGGACGGGACCAAGCGTTTTGTTATGGAGGCCCGTAACCTTAACGGGGTGGCGGCCTGGCTCGACGACTATACCGTGAGCCTGAACGGGGCGACGGGGACCATCGAGCCGGTATCACAGGCGACGGGCGAGCCGACGGTGGTGACATGGGCGGACGGGATTTGTTACGTTAACCGCGTGCCGACGTTTATGATGGGTTTCGTCCGTTCGGACCCGGAAGTTCTTAAAGACTCACCATTTAATCTCTGCTTCCCCGGAGAGCTGACTCAGCCGGAGATGTCATTTCTTGATAAATGCGCCGAGTATAATCTTCTCACGAGTGTCAATCTTACGGCAACGATGCGCAGCTTGGCCCCTGAGGCAGCGGCTTCTTTTGCACGAAAATACAAGGACCACCCTGCCCTGTTCAGCTATTACCTTTGCGACGAGCCGGACCACGCCAGTCCTTCAATTGCGGTCGAGCCGCCAATCCTGGCACGAGCCGCAGATGTTATCCGCGCGATTGACTGCTATCATCCGACCCAAACCATCGTTATACCGTGGTGCCCCTCCAATATATACCGGTACCGAGACGTAACCGATATTTCCGGCGGAGACACATACGTGGTTGAGGGAACTCCAAACAACACTAACCTGTGGAAAGTGTGGCGTTCCAGCGAGATGTTCAGGCGCTCTGCCCGCAACGGTGAAGTGAACATCTTCGTGCCGAGGGCGCAGTCTGATATTACCCCGGAAGAGAACTGGGGTCAGGCGTATATGTGCATAGTCAGCGGCGCAGGCGGGATAATGTGGTTCGAGTTCGACGGGGCTCAGAATAAGTGGAGTGATTTTGTGGCACTTGGCAATGAGCTTCGTTCGATAGAAGAGTTCCTTGTCGGAATGGAGCTTGTGGACGGGCTTGCCTTTGCAAACGATGCCGGTCAGGTGAGGGGTATCGGCCGAGCAGCGGTTGAGCAGGACCAAACGGCGCTTATTACGGTGAATATTAAGCCTTATGCTCGAAGTAATGTTCAAATTACAGCCCCGTTCCTCTCTCATGCCAGCGTTGCGGAGGTTCTGTTCGAGAGCCGCACCGTGCCGGTCAGCGGCGGCGTTATTGTCGATGATTTCGCTGGCCTTGAACGGCACGTTTACGTTGTCGACGGAATACCTGACGGGGTGGAAATGCGGCCGGTACCAACGCCATGCGGAGCCAGTGAATGTATGGAGTTTCTAAGGTATATGGCAAATGACTGGCTTAAGAACGGGTATTATTCTTTCGCCAATCTTCACGAAGACGCCATTATCAATTTTAATGACTATACTTCTTTTGCCTCGCAATGGCCGGATGACTGCCAGTTCTACACGCCCCTGACGCTGCCGGCGCCTTTAGAGGATTTTGAGTCTTTCAGCACAACAACTGAGCTGAGAACCGTATGGGACCCGACTGGTGCAACGGAAACGTACTATTATATTGAACCGACTTATTTACACAGCGGTTTGAGGGCTGTGAAAATCTCGTCATACAATTATGAAGAACCGTATTATTGCGGCATCAGCCGAACTGACGCTGCTGAAGATTACACGCTCGGGGGGACCGGTGCAAGTTTATCTCTCTGGTTCAGAGGTACTCCAAGTATTGACGAGATTTATGTTAAACTCACTGACACCAGCGACGCAGAGGCCGTGGTCAAATACAGCGACGCCTGGGACATCAGCGATTTGGAGATTGAACAGTGGCAGCAGTGGACCATTGACCTTCAGTACTTTCTTGATGATAATCCCGTTTTTGATATGGTTCATGTCAAAACCCTCGAAATCGGAGTTGGTGATTGTGTCAGCCCGCGTCCTGTTGGAGCCGGCCCGGTATTCTTTGATGATATCAGGGTCAATCGCTGATAATTAAGTTTTATTACCGCTTAAACCGGAACTTTTTGCAGGACTTGAGGTGTTTTTATACATCTTCAGCCCTGCTTTGCTTTTTAGGGGACGGCATAAGCTGCTGCAAATCAAGAGGGGGGGTTGGGAGGTATAAAAATGTCGCGAATTATCTGTATTTTCATTGACAGGTTAAAGAGGATAAGCTACAAAATGGGCCAACCAACAATTATAACTTTTTCTGGAGGAATGTATTATGAAAAAACAAACAAGTCTGAAGGCAATTCTTTATTGTTCACTCCTGATTGCGGTCGTACTTTCTGCTCAGGTTTGGGGACAGGAATCGAGCCGGCCTGCGCGGGGACGCAGACGCGGATTGTACGGCGACTGGAAGGTGAAGGTCGACTTCAACGGAAGACAAAGCGAATCGATTCTCTCGTTTTCGAGAGACAGGGAGGGCAGCCAGACGGGTCAATGGATAAGTTTCTGGGGACTTAACGAACTCAAAGAAGTTAAGTTCGAAGAAGGAAAACTGAGCTTTGTACAGGAGAGACGAAACCGCCAGGGTGGAACTACCACATCGAAGTTTACCGGTACAATCGAAGAAGGTAAAATATCAGGGACGCTGTCGAGCGACAGAGGCGAGAGAAAACTGGAAGGAACGCGCAGTCCAAGAGTTCCGAGGGTTGCGGGGAACTGGGAAATGAAGCTGAAGATGGGCGAGCGGGAATTTACCGGCACCCTTATCATCAAGGCAGATAAGGAAGGCAAACTGACGGGCGAATGGAAGAGCCAAAGGGGCGAACATACGATTAGCGATTTGGCTTACCAGCGGCGCAGCCTAACCTTCAAGAGAAAAAGCAAGATGGGCGAGCGCGAGTGGGAATCGACATTCGAGGGAAGCATCGAAGGCGGTGATACCCTTAACGGCGTTTTTAAGTCCGAGCGAGGCGAGATTAAAGCCGAGGGCAAACTGGCCGGCGCTGCCCTTATCGGAACGTGGAACCTTGACATAGCATCGGAGCGGGGCGACCGCAAACAAAGGCTGAGAGTCAATCCGGATATGAGCGGGCTGTACGGGGCCATTAAACTTGAAAAGGTCAACCTCGACGGGGACAAGGTGAGCTTTAAAACTGTTATGAAATTCCGTGAGCGGGAATTCGAAATGAGTTTCGAAGGCAAACTGGCAGAATCAAAGCTTACCGGCGAGTTGACTACATCGCGAGGCAGCCAGAAGGTAACAGGTACAAAAGTTGTCCGCAGACTTAGAAGACGCGGTTGATTTTAACTGAAGCTTTAAGTTTATTGAGCCTGCCGGAATTTGCTCCGGCAGGCTTTTTTTTCGATATTACGTACGGACGGCTAAGATTTGACTAAATAATCTGTTGACTTCAAAAACAGATAATAGAGTTTGCCTTCCTGATATGTTCGCCCGGCAACTTCTCCGGCGGTGTCGCCCTGTCCCATATAGATATCGCAGCGTCCCGGCGCGCGAATTGCTCCGCCGGTATCCTGGTCAAGGACAAACCCGGTATAAGTCTGGGTAAGGACGCTGCTGCCTCTAACCTGAGGCAGGTTCGTCGAGATAAACGCCAGGCACCCCCGGGGAAAGATGGATTTATCCGTAGCGATGGTTCTCATAGGGGTTACCTGTTCATTCAGACTGCCTCGCGGCTCGCCCTTTTCTTTCCTAAAAAAGACAAATCTCGGATTCATACGTGTGTACCATTTGACCATGTCGGGATTTTTTTTGAAATAGTCTATCATTGTCGAGAGGCTCATCTTTGAGCTGTCTATATAGCCGTTATTAACGAGTTCTTTGGCAACACTTTTATATTCATGGCCGTTATTGGCGGCATAACCGACTGTTGTCAGGCTTCCATCGGGTAATTTTATCTTCGCCGAGCCCTGTACATGGGCGATGTAAACTTCAAAGGGGTCTTTGAGCCAGACCAGCTCCAGGTTTCTCAGCAGCATTGCATCCTCGATGACAGCACGTTCGGGATATGGGCCGATAGTTCCATCCCTGAAACGCCGGCCAAGTATTTCACCCTTGGAGTTCTTAACAAGGTTTTCCGGCTGTTTGTACAGCGGATATTTAAACCGCTCGTCAGGCTCGAAAGACCCTTCCAAAATCGGGGAGTAATAGCCGGTGAACAGGACTGTTCCACGGTCATCGCATCCAACGGACATATAAACGTCAAAATTTTGTCGAATAGCGTTGTTTAATTCCGCTCCTGAGATGCCGGAATCCAAAAGGTCGGAAAAAGCACGCAGACTATCAACAGCCTGTTGGTGGGTTATTTCACCTGATGGGAAAAACATTTTGCTCGACGGCTTCGAGAGGTAATTTAAGCTCTTTTGGACAGTTGAGTTCAATTCGCTCAAGTCCGCAGAGGCCATAGTAAAGTCTGGAATGAGGGCAGGGTCTGTTATTTTACGCAGGGCATATTGTCCGGGCGGTAAAGGGTTGTCATAAGGGGGTTTACTGACTCTTTCGGCCGGTGTTCTGCAACCGGTTATAATAGCTGATAGCGACAACAGTAAGTAAAGTGGTATTCTGATTTTCATTTCGGGCTCCAGGATTATTTAACTCACAAGATTCAATAAAACATCTTTAAGATTTTTATCGGCAACACAACGCAAATCCATACAGATTTTCCGGTGAGTTCAGCAGAAGGAGATGTGAAAGTTTAGACGGAACAGTGGCGTGAGAGGAAAAATTATGGTATCTTTCTCTCATTCGGCAGGCATTTGATATTACAAACTGCATTTAATTAGATATCGATTATTTAAGGAAAAGACAGCAGGATGACAAGGCAAAGAGAATTGGTAGCGGTGATGATTTTGGGATTGTTGTGTTGTGTGAGTTTTGCGGAGGACTGGCCGCAATGGCGAGGTCACAATCGAGACGGTATATGGCAGGAAAAGGGAATAGTTGAGAAGTTTGACAGCAACGAAGTGCCAATCAAGTGGCGCAGCGAAATTTCGAACGGTTACAGCGGGCCAACCGTTGCCGAGGGGCGCGTCTATGTTATGGACCGGCCTAAAACTCCGGCCCAGGCCGAAAGAGTCCTGTGCTTCGATGCGAAGACCGGCAAAAAAATCTGGTCGCAAAGCTACGAATGTGTTTACAGAAAAGTGGGGTATCCAAACGGGCCGCGGGCTTCTGTAACCATCGACGACAACCGTGCATACTCGCTGGGGACAATGGGGCATCTTTTCTGCTTCGATGCGTCCGAAGGAAAGATTATATGGAGCAAAGACCTCAACAGCGAATACAAAATTAAACTGCCTGTTTGGGCTATAGCCGCCTCACCGCTGGTTGAAGAGGGCCTTGTTATAGTTCTAATCGGCGGTGTTGATAATGCCTGCGTCGTTGCATTTGACAAAGTAACTGGAAAAGAAAAATGGCGGGCGCTGGGCGACAGGGCTTCTTACTCCTCGCCGATAATCATCCGGCAGGCCGGCAGAAAGGTCCTGGTCTGCCTGACCGATGCACGTGCAGCTGGTCTTAATCCCTTAACCGGAGAAATTTACTGGGAGCAGCCTTTTAAGCCGTCGCGAATGGTAATAAGCGTCGCTACGCCGGTATTTAGAAATAACTATCTTTTGTTCAGCTCTTTTTACGATGGCTCACTGCTGCTTAAAGTCAGCCAGGAAAAACTTAGCGCCGAAACAGTATGGCGCCGCAAGGGACCGACCGAAAGGAACACCGACAGCCTGCACTGTATGATATCGACACCGGTCATACTCGGCGATTATATTTATGGCGTTGACAGTTACGGTGAGTTGCGGTGCCTTGAACTTGGTACGGGCAATCGCGTATGGGAAAGCCTGGATGCCGTCCCGACGGCGAGGTGGGCCAATATCCACCTTGTGCAAAACGGGGATAAAATCTGGATGTTCAACGAGCGCGGCGAGCTGATAATAAGCAGACTTTCGCCGCAGGGCTTCGATGAAATAAGCCGGGCCAGGCTAATTGAGCCTACAACAGGACAATTAGACATGCGGGGAGGGGTGTGCTGGTCGCATCCTGCTTTTGCCTACAAATGTATATATATAAGAAACGACAAAGAACTTTTATGCGCAAACCTTTCGGCTGCGGATTGAAGAGCCGTTTTTCTTATCCGCAAAGGTTATAAAGCGAGGCGTTTTAATATTCATAAACACACCTTAAAGCTTCACGCCTTGACTGCCGGCCTGACAGGCTATGGTGTCGTCCATTACTTAACTTATATCACCGCCGCTGCTTTTTCTTGATATTGACCTTGCGATACCAAGTATATATGAATACAAACCCCAAAATACAGATGCTTTTCCAAAGCAATAACCACCACGGTTGGTACCATGAACCGGTTTGGATCTCTACAAAGTCAGAACAGCCAAAAAGTAAAAAGTTAACCGCTGATATTAAATAGAGCTTAGTTGAAGTAGTTTTGAAGAATAATGCCCGAAAGGCAAAAATACAGCCAATAGAAATCCAAAACAGGGCTTCGAAGAAATTAAAATAACTATCAAATTCCATATTTATACTCTGGCTTCGAACCTTCGGCCAAGCCTACATCTTATTTGGCATTTCTTTAATACAGAATCCACCGCATAGCTAATTGTGCTGTATAGAATATCAAGCCTGTCTTGAAATTCAAGCTTTCTGATGTTTGTAATATCAAAAACTTAGAGATTTTACAAAAAATGACGAACATTTTGAACATACGTTGACTGCTGTAAAGACAACAGTATTATATATACTATTGCTCGCTGGATTAAATGTTAGTCGTGATGACCTTTTGACTACAATGGTTAGGGCTGAGATTTTTTTCAGGGACAAATGGTAAATGCTTTAGCGTTAATTGAGAAATAAGCCAAAACTTCGGTCAGAAGACTCAGCTATACGTGTAGCCTCGCCAGATATAAAGTAGATTCAGGGCCAGGAGGTGGACAGGACCGAAGATAAAATCTAGAAACACCCAGGCGATGAGGATGCCGAACACTCGCAGGCTGGGGTTGGCCATGATGTTGCGGTATTTACTGAGCGTCTCACCTTTTAAGATAAACTCACCCAACGCCGTACCGTCCATCGGAGCTACAGGGATCAGATTGAACACGAACAGCAGAAGATTTAGAGTAAAAAGGATACTGACCATAAAAGCCATACCAGCTGGCAAGCCATCCATTTTTGCCTCAACCACATTAGTAAAAGCAATGGACTCTGGTGCATAGAAAGTGCCGATGGAAATACCAAGGTGGATGAGTATGCCTGCGACAATGACCAGAGCCAGGTTTGCTGCGGGTCCAGCCAAGGCCATATATGCAGCTTTTTTGGGATAAGTTTCTGCCCAGTAAGAATCGTATGGAACACTGGCCCAACCGATCATCCATCCAGCTGCAAAAAAGCTAAATAAGGGTACAAGCACCATTCCAAATGGTGAACGCTGAATATGGGGGATAGGATCAAGAGTGGCCAGTCCGCCGTGCCAGGCGGTTTGGTCCCCCAGCTTAAAAGCAGCAAATGCATGTGCTGCTTCGTGACAGGTGACTGAGAAAATAAATACTATATACCAGATTATACATGACAACAGAATTTCCAATATTTAAGTCCTATCTGGAATTTCCCATATAACATTGTATATCTTTGCTCAACTACACTGTTGAGCCTCATTTCTAATAGAATATCAAGTCTATATTGAAAATCAACCTTTCTTGTTAGTTCTTTCCCTTGACCTTGCGATTATAAAAAGTGGAAAAATCCATACAACCATACCATTCCCCTAACCAGCACCGAGCCAATACCTTCTGGACACCAGCCAGCTTATAAATATAATAAATCCCGTTCACGTTACTGGAAACCGATATATGGCCCTATTTGATTACGGAATAATTGTTCTATACTTCATAATTGTCATCGGTCTCGGCTTCTGGTATCAAAAACGCGCCTCAAAAAACCTCGAATCATATTTCCTCGGCTCAAGGACCCTCCACTGGCTCCCCCTCGCTATGTCGGGCTCCGTCTCAAACTTCGACATCACCGGTACAATGTGGATTGTCTCAATCCTCTTCATCCTCGGAATGAGGTCTATGTGGCACCACTGGATGTGGGGTGTTCTCATGGGAGCCTTCTTCCTCGCCTACATGGGCAAATGGGTCCGCCGTTCCAATGTTATGACCGCCGCCGAATGGATGAAGACCCGCTTCGCCGATGACACCGGCGGCCAACTCGCCCGAACCGCCTACGCACTGATGGCAATACTCACGCAGGCCAGCTTCATCGGTTACGCCTATCAGGGCATCGGCAAATTCGCCTCCGTTTACATTCCTCTCGAATCCCTCGCCCAATACACCACCTCCCCGTTCCTCCAAAAGCTCTTCACAATATATGAACCCGACTGCCTCGCCGCAGCAATCATCGCCGTAACAACACTATACGTCATTCTCGGCGGACTCTACAGCGTCGTCGTAACCGATGTCATCCAGACCGTCATACTCACCCTCAGCAGCATCTTTATAGCATACCTCGCATGGTCAAGGCTCTCCCCCGCCCTGCTTGCCCAACTGTCACCCGACTGGACCTCTCTAAGCGTCCCCTGGCAAATAGAAAAATTTGCCGCAACCGAAAACGCCCACTTCCGTTTTTTTGGCGCGCTCGTCATCGTCTGGGTATTAAAAGGCTTGTTGATGAATGCTGGCGGCCCCGCGCAAATGTACGACTTCCAGAGATTCCTCGCCGCTAAAAACCCGCGCGACGCCGCAAAAGTCGGTGCCGCATGGAGCTTCTTCCTCGTCGTCCGCTGGGCTATGGCTGCCGGAATCACACTGCTGGCCCTAACGGCCGTCACAGGCGTAACCGACCCTGAAAAAGTAATGCCCCACGTCCTGCAAAAATTCCTACCCGTCGGAATCAGGGGCTTCGTTATCGCCGGGCTACTCGCCGCCTTCATGTCAACCTTCAGCTCAACCGTCAACAGCGGTGCTTCCTTCATCGTCCGCGACATCTGGCATCCATACTTCCGACCGAATGCCTCCGCCGCCCAGTCAATTCGCTTCAGCCATATAGCAACCGTTCTGCTCGTCCTCATCGGCATCCTCATCGGACTACAGGCCGACTCCATCGCCAAAATTTGGGGCTGGATGATGATGGCGCTTGGCGCCGGCGTAATAATACCGAATGTTCTCAGATGGTACTGGTGGAGAATGAACGGCTTCGGATTTGCCCTCGGAATGTTCGCCGGAATGCTACTGTCCCTCCTCGCCCTTTTCTTTCCGGAGGCCCCCATCTATTATACCTTCCCCCTTATATGCACCGCCTCACTAATCACCAGCATCGCAGTGTCCCTCGCAACAAAACCGGTCGCCGACCGCGTCCTTATCGACTTCTACGAATCCATCCGCCCTTTCGGCCTGTGGAAACCAATCCGACAAAAATCTCGCCTCTCCCCTGACCAGCTTTCCGCAAAATCTGAGCGCCTCTCCATTGCCCTCTTGAATATCACCCTTGGTATGCTGATGATTACAGGCCTGTATCTGTTCCCGATGTATCTCGTAGGCCACTGGTATGCCTACTCTATCTTCTGGTTTGCCCTCGCCGCCGCCGCTGCTATCGCCTTGAAATACACATGGTACCGAAACCTCCCGAAAACAGATTGAGCAAACCCCCAAAACCCGCAAAAAATCTAATGCCCATCACTCATCCTCATCATCTTCCTCGATAGCTGCATAACCCCGCTGCCCCTCAACTACATAAGCAGGCTCAGATGTTTCCTCGTCATCTTCAGCCATATCCTTATAACCCGCCTCCGCATCACGCTCCATCTGCTCGCGGATTTGCTCATATTCTTTCAGCGTCATAACAACCTCACGCGCCTGGCTCCCCTTGTATTCTCCAAGAATTCCCGAAGCCGCCATCATCTCTATTATCCGAGACGCACGAGCATAACCGATACTAAGCCGCCGCTGCAACAGCGACACGCTCCCCCGCTTGCTCTCCAAAACGACCCGCACCGCATCATCGAAAAGCTCATCCCTGCACATCTCCGTCGTATCGACCCGGCTAAGCTGAGTAAGCTCAGGATGGTACTGAGGCTCCGCTATCTCCTTCAAATGTTTCACAATCCGCCTTACCTCACCATCATCGACAAATGTCCCCTGAGCACGAACCAAATCGCTCGTCCCAGGCTTCAAAAACAGCATGTCGCCCTGACCAAGCAGAGTCTCCGCCCCGTTCTGGTCAAGGATTATCCGGCTGTCCATCCTCGCTGCAACTCGAAAACCTATACGAGTCGGCATATTCGACTTTATCAAACCGGTAACCACCGTCGCCTGAGGCCGCTGCGTCGCAAGCACTATATGAATACCAACCGCCCTGCTCTTTTGTGCCAGCCGCACGATATAAGCCTCTATCTCCTTCGCCGCAGTCATCATCAAATCTGCAAGCTCATCTATCACTATAACGATATAAGCCAACTTCTTCGGTATCTTCGCCTCTTCTTCCTCACTACCCGGGGCAAACCGCTCAATTATCTCATCCACACCAAGACGGTTATATTCAACTATATTCTTCACTCTCGCCTCAGCCAACAGCGAGTAACGTTCATCCATCTTCACCGTTGCCCACTCAAGGACCTGCACCGCCCGCTGCGTCTCCGTTACTATCGGGCTCATCAAATGCGGAATCGTATTGAAAGCCGTCATCTCAACCATCTTCGGGTCAATCAAAATCATCTTAACCTCGTCCGGCCGCCGCGTCAGAAGTATACCAGCGATAATACTGTTGATGCAAACGCTCTTACCAGAACCCGTCGTACCAGCTATAAGCAAATGCGGCATCGTCGTCAAATCCGATAACAGCGCCTCACCCGACGAATCCTTCCCCAAAAACAATGGTATCTCCATCCGTTTCGGCTTTGGCCCCGCCAATTGCATCAGGTCCTTTATACGAACCTTCTCTTTTTCGCTGTTCGGCACTTCGATACCTATGGTGTGTTTGCCCGGCAAAGGAGCCACCACTCGCACCGCACCAGCACCAAGCGCACGCGCCATATCGTTCGACAGCGTACTTATCTGGCTAACCTTAACACCAGCACCCAGCTCAAGCTCGAACATAGTAACAACAGGCCCCGTGTCCGCCGATACAACTCGAGCATTAATACTGAACTCATTCAATAACCTCTCCAAAGCTGCCGCCTTCGCCTTAACTACCTTCTCCTGCACCGATGCAAAACTATACTCCGCATCCGCAAGCAAATCCAGTGAAGGAAGCGTATAATCCTCATAGCTCGGCGGAATATAAGCCTTCCCCGGCTTATGAACCGACTGCGCTGTCAGCTTCAACGGCTGAGACGCCGCAGGCTCCGCTGGACGATCCTCTCGCTCCTTTTTCTCATTGAGCCTGATATTTGTCCCAAGGTGCATCAATCCCGGACCGACTGCCGCCGGCCTTTGACGAACGCTAAGCTTACGCCATATCTCGCTGAGGACCTCAGAATGCTGACGAGCCGCAGACCAAACCGGAACCGCAAATCCGAATATCTTCCCGAGAAAAATTCCCACCCAACCCATTAACATCAAAAACACGCTGTCCGCCAATAAGGCAATACCGACGACCCAGGTCGCAACAACTAATATAAAAGTCCCAAGCAGAGCAAAATGGCTCTTGAGTAGCTCCGCTAATCCAACTCCCAGCACACCCCCCGAACCAAACGGAAACCCAAAGACCTTATGAGGCCAGAGAAAATAAAAACTGCACGAACCGGCCGCCGCCAAAAGACCAAGACCTATCACCCGAAGTGCCGGCTGATTCAACTCTTTATTCGCCGCCTTAACCAGGAGAAAGCAAATCAGCGAAACCAATATCACAAAAACTCCCGGCCCAACATAATAAAGCATATAATAACTGCAAAACGCACCTATCGGTCCGCAAAGATTAACCGTCGGGCTGTTATGAGGATAAGCGAAACTGCTCGGCCAGTCACCCATATCGAAGCTAAGACAACTGCACAATAGAAACACCAGGCCTGCTATACCCAGGCATTCCGCTGCAAAAAGATATGACTTTTTTTCTTTCAAAACGGCCTCTTCCTGTAAAGTCCGATAATATCTAAACATTAAAAGCTACTGACATTTCTGCCAAACTTACTGTTTAGCCTATATCGGCCAGTCCACCTGTTGTTCTTCAAATTTACATATAAAGCCTCATTTCTAAAAAGCACTTAAAATGGGGCCGTGGCAATTTAATATTGCGCTACCTAAGGCACTACCTGACCATTGAGTATTAAGCTGAGAAATGGGGCTTAGGAATACTGGCCCTTTAAATGGTGAGACACTTTACAGGCTGTGGCATAATGGCTGATGCCTAACACAAGCGCCCCGTAGGGCGACTGGAGTTAGGCATCAATCGAATCCTTGAAAGGAATCTATCAGATGGAGTTGAAGTATTCATCGTCAAAATCACCGAGGACGGCAACGATATAGCCGAATTTTCTTATGATGCCTTAGGCAGGCGGATTGAGAAGAAAGACCTCATTGATCCCAATAATACGAGGCGATACTACCACAACTACAACTGGCAGGTTCTGTGTGAGTATACCTCGGCTGGCACAGTCAAGCAGCTTTATATTTACGGCAATTACATCGATGAAGTGCTGTTTAGTATTGGGTTCAGCAAGACTTATTACTACGTCCACGACCACTTATACAGCCCTGTCGCCATAGCCGACCCAAACAACGGCGCCGCCATAGAGCGATACGAATACGACGCTTACGGCAGATGCTGTGTCTTAGACCCCGATTTCACAATTGACGCCGATGGTTTGAGCGATTATGATAATCCATACTTGTTTACCGGCCGA
>Ga0272441_10006558_pt1 | contig 19407 bp, 26 predicted proteins | sample SSMProp6N_FD_193582 | JGI IMG/M metagenome (GOLD analysis project Ga0272441, IMG submission 193582) | Marine sediment archaeal communities from Little Sippewissett salt marsh, Falmouth, MA, United States - SSM-Prop-6N | ecosystem: Environmental > Aquatic > Marine > Wetlands > Sediment ... | reverse complement strand
GCCGCTGGTTGAACAGGGTCTGGAACCTCTGTGTCGCTGACTACAAGACCCGGGACCTCGACGATGCTGCTGATAAGAACGTCGTCCACATGACGCATAAGACCATCAAGGCTGTGACGGAAGACATCGAAGAGTTCCGTTTCAACACGATGCTGGCCCGGCTTATGGAGTTCACAAACGTGCTCGGCCCCGTCCTTGAGGCGGGCAGCGTGTCGCAGGAGACATGGAGTGCCGCAATCAAGATGTTGTTGCTGCTCTCTGCACCAAGCACTCCTCACATCACTGAGGAGCTGTGGGAACAGCTTGGCTTCGAGTACAGTATTCACAACCAGCCGTGGCCGACGTACGATGCCGACCTCGCGGCCGAGGAACAGGTTGTTGTAGCGGTACAGGTGAATGGCAAGCTCAGGGACAAGCTGACGGTCCCTGCTGATATCGCAGAGGACACCGTGACGTCCATGGCGCTGGCCAGTGAGAAGGTCAAGGCTCACACGGATGACAAGACCATCAGGAAGGTCATCTACGTCCCCGGCAAGATAGTCAGTATCGTGGTGGCGTGAGGTGTAGCGAGAATGAAGGCGACATTTATCGGCGGTGGCACGATGGCGGAAGCCATCATCAAGCGGCTTGTTTCAGAAGGCCTGGTCCCGGGTGATGACATAACCGTGGTGGAGCCCGTGGATGCGAGGCGGGAGTTGCTCTCGGAGCGGTACGGCGTGTCCGCAAGCCAGTCTGCTGAAGGTCGTGTTGCCGGGGCCGATGTTGTTGTGCTGGCCATCAAGCCCCAGGAGATGGACAAAGCCGCCGCCCAGGTGGGGGCGATTGGGGAGGGTCAATTGCTGCTCTCCATCCTCGCCGGAGTCAAGACTGAACGAATCGTGAATGCGTTCGGCCACCGCGTGGTCGTGCGAGCGATGCCCAACACGCCTGCGCAGATAGGCAGCGGAATGACGGTGTGGACTGCCTCCCCTGACGTCTCGGAGGAGCAACTTGCTATCGCGCGCACTATCGTGTCGGCCCTTGGCAGCGAGCAGTACGTTGCGGATGAGAAATACGTCGATATGGCGACTGCTCTCAGTGGGAGCGGCCCGGCCTACGTTTTCCTCTTTATCGAGTCGCTCGTGGATGGAGCCGTTCGAATAGGCATGCCCCGGGCGATGGCAGAGAAGCTTGCGGTTCAGACGGTGCTGGGGTCTGCGGAGTTCCTGGAGCAGTCGGGAGAACACCCTGCGGAACTGAGAAACAGGGTCACTTCACCTGGTGGAACAACAGCGGCTGCCCTCCACGAACTCGAGAAGGGCAGCCTGCGCTCGTTGCTTGCTGAAGCCATCGCGTCTGCGTACGCGAAGGCGAAGAACCTCTAGTAGGTTCCCTCTGCCGGGGTCTCGCCGGGGTTCAACTTCTTGAATTTCTCAAGCAGCTGTTCCTTTGTCTCGGCGTTGTCGGGGTCAGCTATGGGCGCGCCAACTGGGCAAACCTCAGCACACCTGGGTGCCTCGAACCAGCCAACACACTCTGTGCACTTGTCAGCGTCGATGACGTAGGACGCATCGCCCTCGCTGATCGCCTCATTCTTGCACTCGGACTCGCATGCGCCGCAACTAATACAGTCTTCAGTGATTTTGTAAGCCATGATGCCTCGCAACCTCCTTACTTAGGCTCGCGTAGTTGGGGTATTGTACTGAGCGCCTATGCGCTTTTCAACCTCGCGGATGTAGTCCGCGTACTTCGTGCGGAGAGCCTCGCTGACGTGTTCCGGCACCATCTCGTCGAGACAGCCACCCAACCTCGCCACTTCCTTTATCACGCTCGATCTGATGAACTGGTAGCGGGGACTCGTCATGAGACAGACGATCTCTATGTCAGGGGCAAGGCTCCTGTTCATCAGGGCCATCTCGAACTCCCACTCGAAGTCCGAGTTCGCCCGCAGTCCTCGAATCATCACGTCTGCCTTGACGTGGTGAATGAAGTCCACGACGAGGCCGGAGAATGATTGCACAGTGACGTTGGGGATGTCCTTCGCGGCGTAGCTCGCGAGCTCGACTCGCTCATCCACGCTGAAAAGCAGGTTCTTCTCGGGCCGGTCATATACGGCGACGATGAGGTTGTCGAACAGGGCTGACGCACGCTTCATTATGTCCGTGTGCCCGTTCGTTATCGGGTCGAATGAACCTGGATAGACGGCGATAGTCATCGTCAATTCTCCTCTCTATGATACACGTAGACGTGGGCATCACCATAACGGCGCTTCTTGAAAGCGACCATGTTTCCGTATGAATCGGCCAGGGGATGCCGGTTGCCGTGGCTGACAATCAATAGTCCATCTTCAGCCAGGAGTGGGCTATTCGCAAGTTGGTCCACGAGGGCTCCTGTGGAGGAGTCATCATACGGTGGGTCCATGAAGATGACGTCGTACGTCGTCTCGAGAACGTCCTTCGTGCGACTGGCGGCGATGCAGTATACGCTGCCGCTGTCGGTGAAGCCTGTCTTGGAGAGATTCTGCTTGATGATTGTGCAACACTCCCGACTGTTGTCGACGAAGTCGGCATGTAGAGCGCCGCGGCTGAGGGCTTCGATACCGAGGGCGCCACTGCCTGCGAAGAGGTCAAGCACCACGCGATACTCGTGTCCCGAGTTCTCGAGTATCGAGAATATGGCCTGGCGCGTCAGACTCGTCGTCGGCCGCACTCTTCGGCTGGAGGGAGCCCTGAGTTCGATGCCTCGCGCACTTCCACCCTCTACACGCATTCTCGTCCTCGGGCTGGGGCGAATTGTACTATGCCCTGCGTACGTTGGGCAACGTGAAAAAGTGTTTGACGCTCCCCAATGCATCAACTATACTTCGGCCTGAACTACGAAGGAAATCCATCATTATGAGTAGCGGTTTCGAACGATTCTCAGAGGGTGCCCGCAAGGTCCTGACAAAGGCTCAGGAAGAGGCCAAACGCCTTGGGCACAGCTATATTGATACAGAGCACATACTTCTCGGCATTGTCGATGAGGAAGCGGGCGTCGCCTCCAAGGTGCTCACGAATCTGGGTGTACCTCTCCCCAAGGTGAGAGCAGCCGTCGAGTTTGTTGTCGGCAAGGGCGAGCGCAGGACCGCAGGCGAGATAAGCCTGGCGCCTCGTGCCAAACGCGCAATCGAGATTGCCGTTGATGAGGCACGTCGCCTTAACTCCAACTATATCGGAAGTGAACACCTCCTTTTGGGCCTTCTTGGAGGCAAGGAGGGCGTGGCCTGCAACGTGCTTGAGAACTTCGGCATTACTCTCGAGCGTGCTCGTGAAGAAGCCGGCCAGATGATGAAGCACGAGGCTATCCATGCCCGTACCAATCGTCCTCAGAGCAAGACGCCCACTATTGACCAGCTTGGCACAGACCTCACCGCGCTCGCGCGTTCCGGCAAGCTCGACCCCATCATCGGCCGTGCCCAGGAGATTGAGCGCGTTATCCAGATTCTCAGCCGTCGTACCAAGAACAACCCTGCCCTTATTGGTGAGCCCGGCGTTGGCAAGACAGCCATCGTTGAAGGCCTTGCTCAGCGGGTTGCCGATGGCGAGGTCCCCGAGGTGTTGCAGGGCAAGCGAATCGTCGCGCTCGACATAGGCTCGCTGGTTGCAGGCACGAAGTACCGTGGCGAGTTCGAAGAGCGCATGAAGAAGGTCATCGAGGAAGAAAAGGCCTCAGGCAACTGTGTGCTCTTCATTGATGAGATGCACACCATCGTTGGTGCCGGTGCTGCGGAAGGCGCGGTTGACGCTTCCAACATGCTCAAGCCCGCGCTCTCTCGCGGACAGATACAGTGCATCGGCGCGACAACGCTCAATGACTATCGCAAGTACGTGGAGAAGGACCCTGCGCTCGAACGCAGGTTCCAGACCGTTCTTGTCGCTGAACCCAGCGTTGAAGACTCCCTGGAAATCCTCTACGGCATACGTGCGAGGTACGAGGAGTTCCATCATCTGACGATCACGGACGAGGCGCTGAAGAGTGCTTCGACGCTTGCTGCGCGGTATATCCCGGACAGGTTCCTGCCCGACAAGGCCATCGATGTTATCGATGAGGCGAGCTCCAGGGTTCGTATTCGCCGGGGCAGTGCTCCTCTCGGCTTGACCGAGGCACGCAAGGCCCTGGAGAGCGTTCGTAGGGAGAAAGAGTCGGCAATAGCCGCTCAGCAGTACGAATACTCCAGCGAGCTCCGCGAGCGCGAACTGCAACTGGTTGAGAAAGTCACAACTATGGAGCAGGAGTGGCAGAACAAGCGCGAGTCCGAGCAGCCCGAAGTTGTCGAGGACGATGTTGCGGAAGTCGTCAGCATGTGGACCGGCATACCTGTTGTCCGGCTCAGTTCTGACGAGAGCACCAGGCTTCTCCAGATGGAAGATGCCCTGCACAAGCGCATCATCGGCCAGGGTGAGGCCGTTACCACGATTTCAAAGGCCGTAAGGCGTGCGCGTGCCGGTCTCAAGGACCCGCGACGTCCAATTGGCGTGTTCATGTTCCTCGGACCGACCGGCGTTGGCAAGACCGAGCTGGCCCGGGCTCTTTCCGAGTTCATGTTTGGTAGTGAAGACACGCTGATTCGACTGGATATGTCCGAGTTCATGGAGAGGCACACGGTCGCTCGTCTTGTTGGCGCGCCTCCAGGATATGTGGGCTACGATGACGGTGGTCAGCTCACCGAGGCTGTGCGCCGCAAGTCATATAGCTGCATACTCCTTGACGAGATCGAGAAGGCTCACTACGACGTGTTCAACATCCTGTTGCAGATATTTGACGACGGCCATCTGACGGATGCCAAGGGCCGCCGCGTTGACTTCCGCAACAGCATTATCATCATGACCAGTAATGTCGGTGCGGAGATGATCCGCAAGGACATGTCCCTTGGCTTCTCAACTGCTTCCGATTCCGTTCAGAAGCAACAGATGGACTACGACAAGATGAAGGACAGGGTGATGACGGAACTGAAGAACCGGTTCCGGCCCGAGTTCCTGAATCGGCTGGATGCTTCGGTAGTGTTCCATTCGCTTGGCAGGGAAGACCTGCGCATGATTGTCGATCTCATGCTTGGTCAGGTGGCGGTGTCGCTGAAGGACAAGAATATCGCCATCAACGTGAGCGACGCTGCGAAGGACCTGCTGGGTCAGAAGGGCTACGACCCCGTGTTTGGCGCGAGGCCGTTGCGCAGGACCATCCAGAACATGCTTGAGGATCAACTCTCTGAGGCTATCCTCCGCGGTGAGTTCCAGTCCGGAGACACTGTGGAAATCGACTGCGAGGAAGACCGGCTTGTCATGCGCCCAATCGCAAGCGAAGCTGTTGTGTAGCCTCGCCAGATACAGCGAGTGAGTCCTGAGAGTCGCGGCAAGGGCAACCTGAAGCAGGTATTCGTCTGCCAGAGTTGCGGTCGCGAGAGCCCCAAGTGGCTCGGACGTTGTCCTTCCTGCGAAGCCTGGAACTCTTACGAGCCCATCAACGTTGAACGTCGTCCTTCGCGTGGCGGCGCTTCTTCACCGCGAGGCACAAGTCCCGAACCTCTTTCTACCGTATCCCTCGATTCGGCGCCTCGCTTGAGTCTCGGCATCTCCGAGTTTGACAGGGTCCTCGGAGGAGGACTGGTTCCGGGTTCCCTGGTCCTCGTTGGTGGTGAACCCGGTGTGGGCAAGTCAACACTCCTGCTGCAGGTGTGTTCGCGCCTGGCGTCGCAGGATGGCCCTGTTGTTTACGTCTCCGGAGAAGAGTCGAATCAGCAGGTCAGGCTGCGTTCCGTGCGCCTCGGTGTGCAGGGTGACAACGTCCTCCTTCTCCCCGAAACGAATCTCGACAGCGTCATCGACCATTTGTCGCGTGTCTCTCCCAGCCTTGTCATAGTGGATTCCATCCAGACAATGTCGCTGGATGGAGTGCTTGGAGCACCCGGCAGTCTGAGCCAGGTGAGGGAGTGCACACTCTCTCTCATGCGCTACGCGAAAGAGAAAGGCGTATCTGTACTGATGGCCGGGCATGTTACGAAGGAAGGCTCGATAGCCGGTCCGAGTGCCCTTGAGCATATCGTGGATGTTGTTCTCTACATGGAGGGCGAGCGGCACAGCGCCTACAGACTGGTGCGCAGCGTCAAGAACCGCTTCGGCTCAACGGATGAACTCGGCGTGTTCGAGATGATGTCCTCCGGGCTTGTTGAGGTTGAGAATCCGTCCAGCGTCTTCTCGGGTGGCGACAAGGGACCCGTGGTTGGCTCGGTTGTCGTTCCCGTGCTCGAAGGCAGTCGACCCCTACTGGTTGAAGTTCAAGCTCTCGCAACACCGGCTGGATTTGGCCCTCCGAGGCGAGTCGCCAACGGGTTCGATGTGAATCGACTTCTTCTCATCACGGCCGTATTGACGAAGCGGACGAGGTTGAAGCTCTCGAACCAGGACCTGGTGATAAATGTGACTGGAGGTCTAAGGCTCTCGGAACCCGCGGCAGACCTGGGAGTCGCGCTCGCCGTTGTCTCCAGCGTTCGGGACAAACCTCTCAGGAGCGGACTTGTCACGTTCGGAGAACTCGGGCTTGGTGGGGAACTCCGCACCGTATCCCAGCCTGTGCGTCGCGCCGCCGAGGCTGCAAGACTTGGATTTGAAGCGTGTATCGTGCCGACTGACCACCGCGTCGACTGGTCCGCGGCTGGCGATCTGAACGTTGTTGAGGCCAACAGCCTCAGCAGGGCGCTTTCGATGGCGTTCGAACCGGGGACAACCGGCGGACAGGAGTATTGATGAGTCGGGTTGCTGCTGTTGTTCCCGCTGCGGGACGCAGTGAGCGCATGGGCGGTAAGGACAAGCTGCTCCTGCCATTGGGCGGCAAACCTCTTCTCGCGTGGTGTGTTGACACCCTCGAGTTGAGCGAGGCTGTTGACACGATTGTCATCGCGGTCAGTCCGGAGAAAATGCGTGCCTACGGGAGATTGCTGTCGGAGCGTGGTTGGAGCAAGACAATTCTCTGCCAGGGCGGCGCTCGCCGCCAGGATTCGGTGGCGCTGGGATTGTCGCGTGTCTCCGACGCTGACATTGTCATCGTGCATGATGGTGACCGCCCGTTCCTCACGCGACACATGATTGAGGAAGGCGTGTCTCTCGCTGAGAGGGAAGGTGCCGCTGTTGCCGCGATTCCTGTGACGGACACCGTCAAGGAGACGGGGCCGGACGAGATTGTGCGTAGGACGCTCGACAGGAGTGTGTTGAGGGCAATACAGACACCACAGGTGTTTCGCCGTGATTTGCTGGTGAGAGCATACGCGATGGTGAGTGACGATGTTACCGACGATGCCGCGCTTGTGGAACTACTGGGTTATCCCGTGCGGCTGTACGAGGGTGCGCGTGACAACCTGAAAGTCACCACGCCTGAGGACCTGGTTATTGCCAGAGCAATCGAGCGGTCGAAGAAGGTGAACTTGTGAGGGTGGGATTTGGCTTCGACAGCCATAGGTTGGTTGACGGCCGGCCTCTTGTGCTGTGTGGTGTGGAGGTGCTTGCCGATAGGGGTCTTGATGGTTGGAGTGACGGCGACGCGGCTACCCACGCATTGATCGATGCCTTGTGTGGTGCTGCCGCCATTGGAGACATCGGAACCCAGTTTCCTCCCGGCCAGCCAGAACATCGTGGAGCTTCAAGCCTCCGCATGCTGGAGACAGTGGTTGAGAAGCTGTCCGCAGCGGGCATGTCGGTCAACAACGTTGACATCACCGTGGTCATCGAGGAGCCACGCCTGGCTCCCTACGTGCCCGCAATGCGCGACGTGCTCGCCTCAGCTCTGGGCGTGTCGGTAGGTGCGGTATCGGTCAAGGCGAAAACCGGCGAGGGCATGGGTTTTGTGGGGCGTGGTGAGGGTGTTGCCGCGTTCGCCGTTGCTACTGTACTGGAGAGCTAGCGTTCCTCCATTTTCCAGCAGACGCTTTCACCTTCGCCTGACACCTCGAACACTACCCGTCGGCCTTCAGCCAGTACGGGCTCGCTCATGGCCCGAAGCTGATGGAAGTCGGCCTCTTCTAGGAAGACGCGCAACAGGTCCGCCTCTTGTGCCTCACTGTCTGACGCTTCTCCCCTCTGGAGCATGCGCTCCACCAGTCGACGATGCCGCAGACGAGCGGTGGTCTCTATGCATCTCCCAATCTCGGGTTCCAGTTCGATGTATGTCATCGCCTGTAGGTCTACCATGACTTTGGCGAGGAAGCAACCGTAGCTGCCCACCATATTCGGAACTGGGCTGCGTGAGTGCTACAATCTCTTCGGAATTGTTGGGGGAACGCCTCTTCTGGAGCGTTTCCCGGAGGTTTTGGATGCCTATCTACGAGTATGTGTGCGAAGGCTGCGGCAAGAAGTTCGAAGTGAGGCAGTCGATAGGGCAGGACGGTTCCGCTCTGCAGTGCCCCTCTTGTGGCGAACAGGGTCCGCGCCGCGTCTTCTCCAAGTTTGCCTGTTCGGTCGCGAACGACTTCGGCGACTATGCATCCCTCGCCGGCGGTGGCAGCAGTTGCTCAACGTGTAGCTCGGGGAACTGTGCCACATGCGGTCTGTAGCAGGTGCCTTTCGTGGTGCTGACTGGACTCCAGCGCTGAGTCTACAGTGTCGCCCCAATCGGGTTTCGTTCTTGTGTGGACTTCATTCGGCCAGCCTCCATGGAGCGTGCCGTGGTTCTTGATATTCTTCCTATCCTCATAGCCACCGGTGCTGCTGTCGGGTTCACCGCCGCGCTCCTCGGTGTGGGTGGCGGCTTCATCATGGTCCCGGTCATGTACTGGGTCTTGTCCGGTGCAGGCGTACCCGAAGACATCGCCCTTCGTACCGCGTTTGGAACAAGCCTGCTTGTCATACTCCCCACGGTCCTCAGCAGCAGTTGGCGGCATCACAAAGCCGCAGCTGTGGTGTGGAAGGTGTCCCTGGTACTTGGTCCTATGGGTGCGGTGGGTGCACTTGTGGGTTCGACCATAGCTTCATATGTGCCCTGTGGCCCCCTGAAGATAGGCTTCGGCGTCTTCGTTCTGCTCATTGCGCTTCGCATGGCGGTAGGCTTCAAGACTGAGGCGCCGAATGATGTTGAACCTCCCCTGCCTCCACGCTCTCATTTGCTTGCACTCGGCCTCGTGATGGGCGTCATCAGTGGTATGACGGGACTTGGCGGTGGTGCATTGATGGTGCCGGCGCTTGTGCTGCTCTTCCACTTTCCGATGCGACGAGCCGTGGCCACATCGAGCGCCGCAATCATCTTCACCGCCATCGGCGGCATCATAGGGTACGTCGTAAACGGTTGGGATGTGCCGGGCCGCATCCCCTACAGCATCGGCTATGTGAATCTGGCTGTTTTTGCTGCGCTTGTTGTCACGAGCGTTCCGATGGCGCAGATAGGTGCGCGCGCGGCACATGCCATAGACGCGAGCAAATTGCGTCTCCTTTTCGTCGTGCTGATGGTCTATGTGGGGTTGAGGATGATGGGTGTGACGGCCCTCATCGGGCTATGAGTGACTGGCTAGGATACGGCCAGTACTCGCACCTCGTCGCCGGAGTACACGCCAAGGTATTGGGCGGCATTGCCTTCACGAAGTGATACTTCCAGGTATCCGCTGCTACCGATAAGCGCGCCCAGTCTCTCAGTCTCGTCGTAGTAGCGAGAGATGCCATCGATGCGCGCATCGCCGACAAAGACTGCGACGGGGCCTGGGGGAAGGCTTGAGCCCCTGATGTCCGCTACGAGGTTCCCGAATCTGTCTATGTGCATGACGTGTCCGACAATCTCGTCGCTGCCGACGTATTGTGGGCGCGTGATTGGCAGAATCGTCAGTACCTCTGTCTTTTCTCCGAATTCGTAGGGGGACAGTCCGAGCGAAAGGCCCGCAGACACCGGTGCGAACACGTCTCGACCGTGGAACGTCGGACTGACCGGCTTTCTCCAGAACCTGGGGTCAGTGATTGACACTGCCTCGATGCCTCTCTTGAGTCTCACGACCGTGGGCTCGTCTCCCAGTTCGGGGACGCTGTCCTCGTTGAGAGAAAGCTGGTCGATGACGTAGCTAAGCACGCCGTTGTCCGGCGCCACGAATAGCGTGTTCTTGACCTTCAGTATGATGCCGCGGCGGCTGCTGCCAACGCCGGGGTCGACCACGGCCACGTGTATGGACTTGTCCGGGAAATAGGAGTACGACGTCGCCAGAATGAACGCGCCGTGACGGATGTTGTGAGGTTCGATGGAGTGGGTGATGTCAACGATTGTGGCGTTGGGGTCCCTGTTCAGGATGACTCCCTTCATCACTCCTGCGTACGCGTCTTCTGTGCCGAAGTCGGTAAGCAGGGTGATGACCGGCGTCATGGCGGCTACGAGACAGCCACGGTGACTATGGCGAGCACGATGAATACTACCGCCAGAGCGATCGTCAGACGAAACAGGGTCTTCTCAATGCCTCTCCTGGTGCGGTAGACCGTATCGGGCTGACCGAAAATGCCGCCGAGACCGCCTCCGTGTACCTGGAGAAGTATCACGGCTACCAGGGCAACCGCGACCAGTATCTGGGCTACTGCCATGTATATGGGCACTCTTGCTCCTCCGGGCTCCCCTTTCGGGGATGGCTAGTCATGTTGGTGCTTGCCAGTGGCACGGCATTCACGACCTGACAATCGGTCAGCATACCGTGGCTGACTCCCTAGTATAGCAGTTGGCGTTGGAGCGAGAAAGCCATGGTTTCTCTAACAATTCGGGCGGGTGGTCGGAATCAGCTTTCAGTTTACAGTGGGCGCTGCTAGTATATCGGCGACCGGGATAGCCGCAGGGTTACCGCCTGTGTGACAAGAACATGGAAGAGACTCAAGCCGAAGCCGTTGTTGAAGAACTGACGAAGTATGCTCGTCAAAACGGTCTTATGCTCCCGCAGGAGAGCTGCCTGAACGCACACGTGGCCAAGTACATCAAACTTGGACACTGCCCGTGTGATGAGAGGAGAGCGCATTGTCCCTGTGATGAGGCTCTCGACGACATCGAGACAATGGGGCGGTGTGAATGCGGAGTGCTCATAGATCCGGTCAAGCTTCTTCAGATAAGACAGTCCCGTAGTGATGCAATAGCTGATTGACGTAGGAGGTGACAGCGTTGGTAGATCTTGAACGACTCAGGGAAGTTGGCATATTCCAGGGCATTAGTGATGAAGAACTGGAGCTTGTCCAGTCCAGCGTTGTGCGTGTTCAGGATTTCCCTGAAGGCGCGGTGGTCTTCTCGGAGAACATGGAAAGTACAGAGATGTACGTGGTGGACTCAGGTCGTGTGAACCTCGATATCGAGGCCGTTCCTGACACGCGTCTTCAGGTGTCGTCGCTCAAGCGCAACGAGGTGTTCGGCTGGGAAGCCATAGTGCCACCATACAAATACACCAGCACTGCCAGGGCGGTCGCCAGTTCTAGCTGCGTGGTTCTTGACGGCGCGCAGATGCGTATCCTTTGTGAGAAACACCCCGACATCTGTGCCAGAGTCATGGAACACGTCGTCCGTATCGCCGCTGACCAGCTGGCTGCGACCCGACAGCAGATGTTCATGCTGCTGCACAGCAAGTAGCCTCACTTTGGCGCAAAATACCCGGAGTCAGGTCGCCGCTTCGAGCATGGCGGAAGTAGGAGTGAAGGCTTTGCTGTACGTCCACATTCCAGATGGTTCGGACACTCATGATGGCCAGGGAGTCAGGGCTAGCTGGGAGGAATGTCGCATTCGATACGATGACCGTGAGGTCCTCTATCTTATGACTGATGCCGTGGTTGACACGGTCTGTTGTGGGGACAGGGTCTTTCACTACGCCACGGTTCTTGGGTTTGTCCAGTCATGGAAGATCGATACGAACGAAGCAGGTTTGCCGGTATCTGCTGTTGAACCGATAGAAGACGTTGCGACACAGGATGCGATTGTCTCTCTGTTGAAGAAACAGGACGAAGAGATTCAGGTCAGTTTTCGCTCCAGCTAGCGCGGAAGTTCTTGTAGGAATTTTGTTTCGTATACGACATATTTCTATTGACACCGCTGTTTTGCCGTCACTATACTTCGTCAACTTGCGGTAACGCTCCCAAGGCGGACCGGGTCACTTAAGAGAGAGTATCGGGAATCTTGCTCCCTGAGCGGCTCTGCCACCGACAAATAGTTGCCGCGGACGTGCGAGACCTATTGATATGCCACCACTCTATGTAGCTTCGTCTGACTTCGAACGATTGATGGCGGCGTGGTCGATTGACCGTCCAGTCTATGTCCCCACAACTCGCGGAGGACACAGGCACTGGACTCGCTATTCGCCCGACAACCCCGTCGCGCCCGAACTGGATGGCATCAGGGCCGTTGAGCCCCTGAAGTCCTTCTACTTCAGGCTCAAGGAGCGCGTTGCCGCCTATCCTGGAGGTCCTGATCCGCTGGAGGAAGAGCCGGGATTCGTGATCGTTGGTGCGAAGAACTGCGACCTGCGCGGGCTCGCGTGTCTTGACCACACATTCGCCGAAGGCCCGGTCAAGGATCCCTTCTGGGTGACCCGTCGTGAGAAAGCGCTGGTCGTTGGTTCTGATTGCTCGGATCCTGCGGAGACCTGCTTTTGCACGCTTGTCGGTTCGCAGCCCTACCCTGAGAACACCTTTGACCTTTCAATAGCAACTATTGAAGGTGGAATACTAGTTGAGATCGGGTCTGAGAAGGGTGAGATGGCCCTTCGCGTTGAAGGCGTTCAGTTGAAGCCGGCAACGTATGAGCAGATATCTGAGCGAGACCTGAATCGCGAGCGTGCGCGACGCAAGGTGGAGGAGCAGAACCGGAAGTACGAGACTGAAGACTCGTACGTCGACCTTGTGAACAACAACTTCGACTCGCCGGCCTGGACGAAATACGTTGGCCGGTGTCGCGAGGATGCCGCGTGCCTTGCCGTATGCCCTACGTGTCATTGCTTCGTTCTATATGACCAGAAGTCTGGCGACAGCAATGAGAGGGTTCGAGTCTGGGACTTCTGTTACTGGCGCGGCTATACGCGTTGCGGTGGCGGACACACGGCTCGTGCGACAGGGAACGACCGGTTCAAGAACAAGTACGTAAAGAAGTTCCAGTTCTATCCTTCTCAGTACGACACCATTGCGTGCACCGGCTGCGGCCGCTGCGTTGAAGCCTGTCTGGCCGGCATCGATATGCGGCAGGTCCTCCATGACCTCGAGGAGAGTCAGAATGGATAACCCGTACGCACCCATTGAGGCCAGGATTCTTGACGTAGTGGACGAGAACTCGGCCATTAAGACGCTGATTCTCAAGCCGGAAGAGCCTCTGATTTTCGAGCCGGGTCAGTTCGTTATGGTTGGCATGCCTGGCGTGGGCGAGTCTCCCTTCGGCGTGTCTTCCTCCTGCTTTGACCGCGAGTGTTTCGAGGTCAGCGTGCAGATTCAGCCGCATGGCAAGAACACTACTGCACTTCACAAGGCGAAGGCCGGTGAGACGGCGCTGGTTCGCGGGCCCTTCGGCAACGCCTACCCGATGGACTACTTCAAGGGACGCGAGGTCTACGTGGTCGGCGGCGGTGTCGGCATGGCGCCCATGCGGGCCGTACTTCTCGCCCTTCTACATGAATGGGACCAGTACGAGAAGATCGTGCTGCGATACGGCGCGAGGAACCCCGAACTCAGGATGTATAAGGATCTGTGCCTGTCCTGGGAAACGGACCCGCGCATTGATGTGACATATACGGTTGATGTGGCTGACGAGTCATGGCGTCACAACGTTGGCGTCGTGACCAGCATTATGAAGGAAGACGATATCAAGGACGTGCCGAACGCGGTTGCGGTCGGCTGCGGCCCGCCAATCATGCTTCGCTTCATGGTTCCCCTCTTGCTCAAGATGGGGTTTAAGCCGGAACACATGTATTTCTCGATGGAGAAGAACATGAGTTGCGGTATGGGTATGTGCGGCCATTGCCGCATCGGCAACTATTACGTCTGCAAGGATGGACCTGTATTCACGTATGACCAGATTCGGGATTTCCCGGATGCGTGGACCTAGAAGGACCCTGATGGATACGAGAGAGTCGATCTGCCTGTTTTGTCCGCTGGGATGCGATATCGCCTTCCGCGTTCGCGGAGACGAAGTCATCGGCCCTGAGTTCTGTGGGCCAGCCGAAACGCACGCCGGGCGTGTGTGCGGCAGGGGTCTCTACGGAACAGAGTTGCTGAACCATCCACAGAGGATTGCTACCCCGCTGGTACGTAAAGACGGTCGTCTTCACGAGACCTCTTGGGATACTGCTCTTGAGGCTGCCGCAGCGGGACTGCGCAAGGTGCTGGAGACATCCGGTCCCGATGCGATAGCTGTGGTAACCGAGCCCAACAGGAGTCTCGCAGACCTCGGCGCAGCCAGTCGGCTTGCGCAGGCCGTGGGAACCGGTGAAATCTTCTGCGCTTTTGAGCCGCAGGACTGGCCTATGTTGTCGGATGAGGCGGATGCCGGTGTGAGCGCCATCGAGGAGGCCTCGTGCGTTCTCGTTATTGGCGATTTGTTCGCGTCCCATCCGGTACTCGCCAAAGAGGTAATCGAGGCGAAGTACACCGCACGGGGCAACAGCCTTTTCGTCATCGATCCCAGACGCAGCAACACGGCGTGGTATGCCTCGTCACATGTGCAGAACAGGGCTGGCACCGAAGCACTCGTTCTGGCCCTGATACTCAAAGCTGTGGTGGAGTCCGGCAAGGGCGGCTCTGCACCGGCATGGTTGAATGAGTTCGATGCGGATGCCTTTGCAGGGACTTGTGGTGTCTCCAGAAGTGATATCGCGCGGATAGCGCGTTCGTTCGTGGACGCTGAGAAAGCGGCTGTAGTCTTTGCCCCGCCGGCGCGTGGAGTGTCGGACGTGGGCCTGGTTGCATCGCTCGTCCGTCTTCTCGCCGGCGTCGCCGGACAGGGCAAGGAATGTGTCTGTCTTGCAGCGGGAGGAAACTCGCGCGGGGCTACGGCTATGGCACGTTCGGAAGGCTGGAAGCCCGTATCTGAACTCGTGGAGGGTCTCTGCTCAGGCAAGTACCGGGCGCTTGTAAGTCTTGGCGCCGACCTTTATGAATCCTATCCAACGGAGGCGCTGAGGGGCGCGCTGTCGTCCCTGGACTACTCCGTTTCATTCTCGATGTTCCATGGCCTTCTGGAGCAGTCAGCATCTGTCGTTCTCGGAGAGAGTTCCTGGCTGGAGTCGGATGGCGCCGCTGAGCTATATGCCGGTCGCGTTGCCGACTGGAAGACGGTGGGTCGGCCCTCGTGGGCGACCAGACCGGTTGCGGTTGGCGTTGATGCCCTCATGTCCGCCCTTGGAGTGGCGGGCCAGTCCGGTGGCAAGAGAGTCTCTGCAGCAGCCGCTGTCGAGATGCAGTGGTCTGCGCGGCTCGAAGCTGTCCGACAGGCTGCAGCATCTGTACCGGCGGACGGCATGTCCCTGGTAGCTCTGCCGGCCGCAGGGCATTCGGGTTCGGGTTCTGTGACTGGACACATCAACTGGGCCAGCCAGATGTTCCCCACGGGGTTCGCCGAGATGAGTGCGGAGGCCGCCGCGGCGGTTGGCGCGCGAGATGGCGACACTCTTGTTGTGCACAGCGGGAACGCAGATGTCGAACTGACTCTCAAGGTTACTGATCGCCTGGCGCAGGATACCGTGGCGGTGCCTGCCTACGATACAAAGGCAAGGCAGCTGTTCGATTGGGCGCACAAAGACGGGTGGTTTGGGACGGGACCTGCTGTGGTGAGAGTCTCCAGGAAGTAGACGTCATGAAGAAAGTCTTCGTCAATATGGATAAGTGCATCGCCTGCCGGACCTGTTCGGCTGCGTGCGACTACTCTCACTGGGACCGCAGACCCACTATCGGGTACGGCGAGCTGAGAGAAGACGTGCGCTTGCCCTTCATCTGCAGGCATTGCGAACAGCCGGCGTGTCTTGAGGCGTGTCCGCAGAATGCGATACGCAAGCTCGACGGAGGTGAGGTCAAGCGGATGAACATGCTCTGCACGGGCTGTGGTTCGTGCACCATTGCGTGTCCCTTCGGTGTGATTGAACCTGTCGTCTCGTCCTATGTGATTTCCAAGTGTGACCTCTGCGCGGCGCGCGTTGAGGAAGGCAAGGAGCCTGCATGTGTCAGGGCCTGCCCCGTTGGCGCGCTCGTTTTCGAGGAAGCTGATGAGATTGCTGAGAATAGTGTGGTTGTCGGCTCCAGCATGACTGGCCGTCATCCATTCTTCAGGAGAGTATAGGTGTCCTTAGCGAACGTACTGCAGATAGCATTTGCGGTCCTGGTGTTTCCCGGATTCCTGTTCACGACCGCGATTGGCCTTGCCTCCTCGTGGATCGACCGGAAGGTCTCCGCGCGCTTGCAGTGGCGTGTCGGGCCGCCCTGGTATCAGCCCATAGCTGACCTGCTGAAGCTTTTCGGCAAGGAGACGATAGTCGGTGAGGGAAGCTCACGAGCGACCTTCCTGAGTGCCCCCTACGTTGGCTTCGCTGCTGTGGTTGTAGTCTCGGCCATCCTCTGGATGGCGAGCATCCGCCCGGAAAGCGGCTTTGTCGGCGACCTGATAGTCGTTCTCTATCTTCTGTATGTGCCTTCTCTCGCGCTTATCGTAGGTGGCTCCGCGTCGGGCAATCCGTTCGGGGCGCTGGGCGCCAGTCGCGAGATGAAACTGATGCTTGCCTATGAGGCATCGTTCCTTATTGCAGTCTTCACTCTCATCATCAAGAACGGCGGCATAGTATCGCTCGGCGGCATGGTTGCCTATCAGCAGGCCGGAGGTGCAATGCTTACACAGGGCGTCTCCTGCGTAATCGCCTTTGTCGTTGCCCTCATATATGTACCGGCCAAGTTGGCGGTCGGGCCGTTCGACATTCCCGAAGCCGAGTGTGAGTTGATTGCGGGCCCGTACACGGAGTATTCCGGCACGCCCCTGGCGATGTTCAAGATTACGAAGGCGATGCTCCTGTGTCTCTTGCCTGTGCTGCTCATAACTCTATTCGGTGTGTCTGCATGGAGTCCCTGGGCAATTCTCTGGTACGTCCTCATCCTTGTTTTCATCATTCTCTTGAGGAACACGAATCCCAGGCTTCGGATCGACCAGGCACTGAGGTTCTTCTGGGGGCCGATGCTGGCACTGTCACTGGTCGGAATCGTTCTGGCCGCGTTCGGTCTCTAGTTAATGTAGTCGGGAGTAGGTAAGACCAAATGAGTAAGCTGACGAGATGGGGCCTGAAGAAATCCCCATGGGCGTTTCATCTCAACACAGGTTCCTGCAACAACTGCGATATCGAGATTCTTGATGCGCTCACCCCGAAGTACGACCTTGAGCGCTTCGGCATAACACTTATTGGCTCTCCCCGACATGCAGATGTGCTGCTTGTGACCGGTACGGTGACGATGCAGACGATGCCGCGTGTGCTTCGCGTCTATGAGCAGGTGCCGAAACCATGCCTCGTAGTTGCAGTTGGCGCATGCGCGTGCAGTTGCGGCATTTTCGATGGGAGCTACCACGTCATCGGACCTCTCGACAAGATAATTCCGGTGGACGTGTACATACCTGGCTGCCCCCCCAAGCCCGAGGGAATAATCGACGGTGTGGTCAAGGGATTGGCCAAGCTCTAGGAATAGGTGAAAATCGTGGACCCTGTAAAGACTCTTCAAGCGAAATTTGCAGACGGCCTTATCGACGTGGATGAACGGTCGAGCGCTCGCGTGTACGTCTCTATCGACCCTGCGCGAGTGACTGATATCGTTCGGTTCCTCTTTGAGGACCTGGGAGCGCGCTTCATCATCGCCACGTGTCTTGAGACACGCGCCGGTATGGAGATTCTCTACCATTTCTCGTTCGACTCATTGGGCGTACTTGTCTCTCTGAGGGCCGTCGTGCCTATGCCCGAACCTCGCATCGATTCGGTCTCTCCGATCGTCGATGGCGCGGAGTACATCGAGCGGGAAATCGCGGACCTCTTCGGCGTCGAGTTCGTCGGCCATCCGAATCCTGTGCGATTCCTGCTGGCTGATGACTGGCCGGAAGGCGTGTATCCGTATCGCAAGGAGTACAAGGGCCAGTATCCGTATCGGACCGAAGAGGAACTGGAGGAAGTCCGAGAGCAGATCCGCCAGAGGGGGACGAAATGAAGACTACGATTCCTGTCGGCCCCTATCATCCTCTCATTGAAGAGCCTGAGCTGTTCCGCGTTGTCGTGGAGGGCGAGCGCGTGGTCGACATCGACTGGCGCACGAGCTACATGCATCGCGGCATTGAGAAGATTGCTGAGAGCAAGACCTATGACCAGATTGTGTTCCTTGTTGAACGCATCTGCGGCATTTGCTCCACATCTCACCCCATCGCTTTCTGCAATGCCGTAGAAGATCTGACCGGCACGCGCATCCCCGAGAGGGCGAAGTACATTCGCTCAGTCGTGGCGGAGCTTGAGCGTATCCACAGTCATCTTCTGTGGTTCGGCCTGGCCGGTCACTACATCGGCTATCACACTGTATGGATGTGGTCCTGGAAGTATCGCGAGCTGGTCTGTGACCTGTTCGAGCGCATCTCGGGCAATCGCCAGTCCTACGCGATGTTGAAGCCGGGTGGCGTGAGACAGGACATCAAGCCGAGCGAATATAAGGGCATCATGGCTGCGATGGACGAACTAGAGCCGAAGATGAACATGTTCATCGGTGCGGTACTCGACGACCCGGTCATCCTTGCCCGGCTTAAAGGAGTCGGCAACCTCAGTCGTGAAGATGCGATCAAGCGCTGCACCGTGGGGCCAGTGGCTCGCAGTGCCGGCGTTGATATTGATGTGCGTAGAGACTATCCGTACGCTGCGTACGATCAGGTGAGCTGGGACGTTATCACCCAGACGGGTGGCGATGTACTGGCCATGGCGGTTGTACGTCTGCTCGAGATTCTCGAGTCCATCAAGATTATCCGTCAGTGTATCGACCAGATGCCTGAAGGCCCCCTTACCGAGGAAATCCTCGAGGTCCTGCCCGGAGAGGGCATCGGAATCGAGGAGGCGCCTCGCGGCGAATGCTTCCACTATGTTCGCTCCAATGGCACCAAGGTGCCTGACCGCGTCAAGGTACGCGCCCCAACGTACTCCAATCTCCCGTCGTTCAGGTCTCGCTTCATCGGCGAGAGAGTGGCGGACATAATGATTATCCTGGCCTCCATAGACCCGTGCTATTGCTGCACGAACAGGATTGTTCGCATCGAGAATGGCACGTCGGTGCAGACTTTCGATGAGAAGGCACTGCTGGAGATGTCCTGGGAACGGACCAAGGCTCTTGAGAAGGGCCTATCCCACACTGCGGGGAGGTTGCTGAAACTATGACGCTCCCTCTCGAATCGCTGATGCTCTGGATCGTGGTGGCTTTTCCGCTGATAGCG
>Ga0272441_10006557_pt1 | contig 19408 bp, 13 predicted proteins | sample SSMProp6N_FD_193582 | JGI IMG/M metagenome (GOLD analysis project Ga0272441, IMG submission 193582) | Marine sediment archaeal communities from Little Sippewissett salt marsh, Falmouth, MA, United States - SSM-Prop-6N | ecosystem: Environmental > Aquatic > Marine > Wetlands > Sediment ... | reverse complement strand
ACATCATTCTGTATGTACGCGACACGTCCGGAGGCTACTATTTCGTGCCGCACGTGCGCGTCTATGACCGCGATCTGATGACCGTTCTGGAATCTGGAAGCGGTGACAGTGTCGTCTTGGATTTCGAGATCCCCGCCGACGGAACCTACACGATTGTTATTATAGACAGCGGCATCGACAGCGGCGGAACCTACAATCTCACACTGAGCCCCGGTGACAATCCAGATCTCATTGTTAGTAGTCTCACGGTCTCGCGGGATCCTGTTGTGCAGTGTGAGGGGGATGCTACGGTTAGTTGGACGGTTGAGAACGCGGGTAGCGAGGTTGCGACGCCGACGGGGTATTGGCTCGTGGTTCGGCTTTCGGTTGATGACAGCTATGACGAGTCGGACGCCTTGATTGGCCAGACGCAGATCGATGTGGAACTGTTGCCTGAGGATACGATTTCGGGCACCTATCCGCTAGACCCGAACGCCTTTGCGCCCGGCGCGTACTCCCTGGTCGCGATGGTCGACGTCAACGACATGGTCTCCGAGTCCGACGAGAACAACAACTCCCGTAGTACGCCGGTGACAATCGCGCCACCGTCAGTGGAGTGTACGTTGACGATCACAGCGGGCGAGAACGGCTCCGTCGAGTCGCCGGGCGAAGGCCTGTTCACCTACGCTTGTGGAGCATGCGTTTCGCTTGAGGCGGTCCCTGATTCGAGCTACGCGTTCGATTTCTGGAGTGGCAGCGCCGTCGACGCCGGCAAAGTAGCGGACCCAAGCGCCGCCGAGACGACGGTGTGTCTGGACGCCGACGATCCGCTAACGTGCGTCGGTGTCGACTATACCTTGACGGCCCATTTCAAACCGGGCGTAGAATTGGAAGTGCGGACTACGAGCGTAACGGACATAACGCCCACGAGGGCGCTGCTCCACGGCGAGATCGTCGCCGACGGTGGTTCGCCCTGCGAATATCGCTTCCGCTACTGGAAAGACGGGCACACACAGAAGCATGAGACCGCATGGGTCGAGGGCGGGGAAACCGGTGATCCGTTCAGCATGTTCATCGCAGAGTTGAGTCCCGCAACCATGTATCACTTCGCGGCAGAGGCCCGAAATTCCGGCAGTTTTGCGGCCGGCGACGTACTGAGCTTCACCACGCCGGTACGTCTGACCGTCTCGGCCACTCAGGGTGGCACGGTGGCGTATCCGGGGATTGGGGCATTCGAATACGCCGAGCCTAATGAGGTCTTGATTATTGCCGAGGAGACCGATCCGAACTACTACTTCTGGTGCTGGACCGGCAGTGCCGCCGAGGCCGGCAAAGTCGCTAACGTCACATTGCTCGAAACGACCGTTCTCGTGGATGCGGACGATACGCTGCGGGCGGCTTTTCTGCAGGAAGTCCCGAAAATTCGCGACGATCGCAATCCGGCCCCCTGCCGCGGGCTCGATTTGAGCACATCACAGTTCTGGAACTTCGGCGACGGCGACACGAAAGCTTCGCCCCAGGGCGTCTATGACATCACGGGCCCCGCTCCGGACGGACTGGCGCCTCTGCCCGGCACGTCTCTGCGATGTGCGGACCTGCCCCCGGATGCCAATGAACGATGGTGGGCCGACGATCCATACTGGACTTCGGATCGAAAGGGGCTCCTGAGCGTCAGTGGACTGCGGGCCTCGGTCAAGGTCTGGGACTCAAGCCAGACGACCACGACCGTCTGGGTGCAACTTCTCTGGCACGAATCCGACGAGAGCGACAACGATGTCTTCCCGCCGGAGACGCCGGACAAGCCGGCGTTCCTGGACCTGGAGCCGGCTCCGCTGGATGCGCCTCTTCTGGTTGAAGAGACGACCCTGCCCGACGGCTGGCACCACGGCACGTACGTGTGGGACGTCGCTCCCAGCCCGGAGACCGTGGCATTTACGATCCGGGGACGGATCGTAATGGACACGTTGATCGTCGAGACATGCACCGAAGACGACGGACCAAGGAGAATCCATGTCGATGACGATGCACTCCTCGACCCGGGGCCGGGGGACATCGACGTGAGCGACCCGCTCGAGGACGGCACGAAAGAACACCCGTTCGATTCCATTCAGGAAGGCATCGACGCCGCCTGCGACGGCGACACCGTCCTCGTGCATGACGGACGGTATATCGAGACTATCGATTGGCTGGACAAGGCGATCATGGTAACGGCTCAGTGGCTCACCGATTCCGGCGTACCGGAGGCGTCCATCATCGATGCCCAAGGACGCAGTCCGGTCGTGCGTTTCGTCGGTGGAACGGACAGACAATGCGTCTTGAGCGGGCTAACGATCATAGGCGGTGCGGGTCTAACCGATGCAGCGATTGTCTGCGACCAGGCCGAGCCGTTCATCTCCAACTGCCTTATCTGCGGCAACATGGCGCTGGCTGAGAATGGAGCCGTGATCACGTGCATCGACAGTGAACCCAACTTCGTTAACTGCACAATTAGCGGAAATCGGGCCGGCGTTCAGGGCGCTGTCTTTGAATTCACCGACTCCGACGCCACCCTGCTCAACTCCATCGTGTGGACTAACTCCGGAATTGCGTTGGAAACGCTGTCGGGTCCCGAACCAAAGATCGCTTACAGCGACATTGAGGGCGACTGGCCTGGCCTCGATCTTCTGAATTCCAATCCCTGCTTTGCAGCGACGGGCTATTGGGATGACAACGGGACTCCGGACGACCCGGCCGACGATGCCTGGATTGAGGGCGACTATCACGTGCAAAGCCGCCAGGGTCGCTTTGACGGCGAAACCGAAACATGGCTGCTCGATGATCTGGACAGTCCCTGCATCGACGCGGGAGATCCACAGTCCAACCGGGGGCAAGAGCCTCAGCCTCACGGGGGCCGGATCAACCTGGGCCTGTACGGCGGGACGATGCAGGCAAGCAAGACGTCCACAGACGGGGGTAATGAAGGAGAACTACCGGAAGGGCTTATCGCTTGCTGGATGCTCGACGAAGGCGGCGGGACGGTGGCGGCGGATTCCGCCGACGACCACGACGCCCTGGTATACGGCGCCGCCTGGTCCAACGGCATCATTGGCGGAGCGTTGCGGTTTGATGGCGTGGATGATTATGTGGATTGCGGAGTTCATGTGCCGGAGGTGATGACGTTGTCGCTGTGGGTGCGCCCGGAATCGCACGCGGGCGACCAAACGCTTGCCTGCGAAGCCGGTTTTGAGTTCTACCAGCAAAACCTGAAATTCGAGATCAGATCGGGGCAGCGTGTGCGGTACTCGTTCGCCGACGGTGCAACGCGACAGGTGTATATGTACGCAACGACGAGTCCCAGCAATAATGAGTGGACGCACATGGCAGTGACGCGCGACGGCGGCGAGGCGGTGCTTTACGTCGACGGCGCCAGGGATACATCCGAGCGTTATGATTTCGTTCCGCGCGCTTGCGGTAGCTCCCTGACGGTCGGCGGGACGTGGTTGGGAGACAATCCATTCAAGGGCAAGATCGACGACGTGCGCCTTTACGACCGGCCGCTGTCGGGAGAAGAGATCGGAGATTTGGCACAAGCGGGCCTATAGAACCACCAGGAGAAAAAACGCCGACAAGACGCCCGGACAGGAAGGCGGTGTGCATGGCACACCCTACGCGCTGGATTCCCGATCGGGTCGGGAATGACAGGGGGCGAGTGAAAGTCACGGTGGGTTTAGAATTCGAATTGGTCTTTTAGCGTGGCTTTGAAGTTGTAGACGTTGTTGAAGTCTTCGATGGAGTCGTTGGGTTGGGCGCTCATCCATTCGTTATCGATGAGGGTGTAGACGATTTCTCCGAAGTCACGGGTGTTTTGGAGTCCCCAGGAGTTGAGTACGAGCATGGCGAGTCGGCCGTACTTTTCGAGGGCCATCTGGCGGAGTCCCTCGCAGAGAGTCTGGCCGCTGACGTGACGCGGCTCGTCGGTGACCGTGCGGACGGTGAAGCCGAGCCCCTCATACACAAACTTATAGGCGGCCAAGCGGTAACGCCCGTCCTTTCTGGCGATCTCGTCGAGTGTCTTCTTCATCTCCACCTCTCTTGAGGAGAGGCCGTAGGCCGGAGACCGGAGACCGGAGGAATCCCTCCAGCCTACAGCCTCCGGCCTCCAGCCTTTGGTTCGTCTGTCATCAGTGGACATCCTGGCCCGGCGTGGCTCCTTCGTCTACGGAGAGCATGTGGATATCGGTTCCGCCGGGTCCGGAGGCGAGAATCATGCCCTCGGACAGGCCGAAGCGCATCTTTCGCGGCTTGAGGTTAGCCACGTAGACGACGAGCCTGCCGACGAGGTCTTCGGGCTGATAAGCGGTGGCGATGCCGGCCATGACGGTCTTCTGAATGCCGCCCACGTCCAGGACGAAGCGCAGCAGCCGGTCGGCGCCTTCGACGCGCTCGGCGGTGACGACCTTGGCGATGCGCAGGTCGATCTTGGCGAAATCGTCGATGGTGCATTCCGGCTTGAACGGCTCGGCGGTTTCCTTGGTTTCTTCGGTGGCCTCAGCGGGTTCGGCGGCGGGCTCGGGCTGCGGAGCGGCCTGGCCTTCCTTACTTTCTTCAATCATAGCAGTTACCTGTTCCTCATCCATTCGCTCGAACAATCGTTCGAACTTGTTGATCGTGTGGTTTTCCAGAACGCTGCCGACATCGGCGAAATGCAGCTCCCCCACGTTCAGGAACTTCTCCACCTTTTCGGCGAACTTCGGCAGGATCGGCTTGAGATAGATCGCCAGAATCTTCACGGCGTTCAGGGTGGCCGTCAGGGTCGCGCGGGTGCCCTCGGGATCGGTCTTGATCGTGGCCCAGGGCTGCTTCTGCTCGACGTAGCGGTTGGCCTCGTCGGCCAGGGCGCTGATGGCGCGGACCGCGGCGGCGTAGCGGAGTCCCTCGTAAGCGGCGCCGATATTATCGCGGGCGGCGGCGAGCGTCTCAACGAGCTGCCGGCCTTCGGCGTCGAGCGTGCCGAGTCGGCCCTCGAGCTTCTTCGTGAGCATGGGACCCGAGCGCGAGGCTAAGTTGGCGTACTTGCCGACGAGATCGGCGTTGATCTTGTTGATGAAATCCTCGACGCCCAGGTCGATGTCCTCGACGGTGTCACTGAGCTTGCTCGCGTAGTAGTAGCGCAGGTACTCGGGGTCGAGGTGGCGGGCGAAGGTGCTGGCGCGGATGAACGTGCCGCGCGACTTGCTCATCTTCTCGCCGTTGAAGGTGAGGAAGCCGTGGACGAAGAGCTTGTTGGCGGTCTTGAAGCCCGCGCCCATGAGCATGGCCGGCCAGAACAGGGCGTGGAAGTACATGATGTCCTTGCCGATGAAGTGGTAGAGCTCGTTGTCGGGGCTGTTCCACAGCTCGTCGAAGTCGAGGCCGTGGCGGTCGCAGTAGTTCGTGGCCGAGGCCATGTAGCCGATGGGGGCGTCGAGCCAAACGTAGAAGTACTTGTTCTCCTCGCCCGGGATTTTGAAGCCGAAGTAGGGCCCGTCGCGGGAGATGTCCCAGTCTTTCAGGCCCGCGTCGAACCACTCGGCGAGCTTGTTGGCGACGGACTTCTGGGTGTGCCCGGAGGCGATCAGCTCGCGGAGCGGCTGCTCGTAGTCGGCCAGCTTAAAAAAGTAGTGATCCGAGGTCTGCAGAACGGGCGTCGCGCCGCAGTTGGCGCAGTGCGGGTCGATCAGGTCGGTGGGCTGATAGGTCGCGCTGCAGACCTCGCAGGAATCGCCGTACTGATCTTCGGCGCCGCAGCGCGGGCAGGTGCCGCGGACGTAGCGGTCCGGAAGTGACATCTTGCAGGTTTCGCAATAGGTCTGCTCGACGGGGCGTTTGGTAATCGAACCGGCGTCGCGCAGGCGGGAGTAGATCCGCTCGCTCAGCGCCCGGTTCTCCGGCGAATGCGTCGTGTAGTAGTTGTCGAACTCGATATGGAAGCGGTCGAAATCCGCTTTATGTTCTTTGTGAACACCCTCGATAAGCTGCTCGGGCGGTATCCCGGCGTTGCGGGCACTGATCATGACCGGCGTGCCGTGCGTGTCGTCGGCGCAGAAATAGAAGCACTCGTTGCCGCAGGCCTTCTGGTAGCGGACCCAGATGTCGGTCTGGAGATACTCGACGAGGTGGCCGATGTGGATGGGCCCGTTGGCGTAGGGCAGAGCGGAGGTAACGACGATTCTTCTGGGCATGTTCCTCCCTTACGTATCCTTTTTTTTGCGGTTGCCGCCCCGGCGCCGCCCGCGGGGCCCGGACGTCTTGTCTCTGCGCGGCCCCCTGGTCTTCTCTTTTTCCTTGTCTCTGCCCGTGCTTCTGCCTGTACCTCTGCCTGAACCTCTGCCCTTGTCCCTCTCTTTCCCTTGTCCTTCGGGCGGCTCCTTGCGAGCCGGCGGGCCGGGCAGAATGGTGACTTCCTCGAGCGGGACGGCGGCCCGGTCGCCGTTTTCGTGCTCGACGACCAGAAGCTGCGTAAGGATTTGCGTATCAATCACTCTGCCGGCGCCCTGCTCCGTCTGGACCCAGGTGTTTCGCTTGGGCAGCTTTTTCTTGAGCTCGGTATAGTTCTGGTCCTCGTAACGCAGACAACACTTGAGCCGGCCGCAGTACCCGCTGATCTTCGACGGGTCCAACGTGGCCTTCTGCATCTTGGCCATGCGCATGTTCACAGGCTTGAGGAGCTGGAGAAAGCGGATGCAGCAGCAGACCTGGCCGCAGCTTTCGACGTCGCCGAGCAGCTTGGCCTCGTCGCGAGAGCCGATCTGACGCATTTCGATGCGCGTCTGATACTCCTGGGCGAGCTTACGAACGAGCTCGCGAAAATCGACCCGGCCGTCAGCCATAAAATAGAAGATGATACGTTCCCCGCCGAAAATGTGCTCGGCGTCGACGATCTTCATTTTGAGACCCAGGTCTTTGGCAAAGCGCGCGCAGCAAGCGATCTCTTCTTCGGCGATCTTCTGGAGATGCTGCTCCTCGCTGACGTCGTCGTCGCTGGCGAAGCGGAGGACCTTGCCAACGGGCCCGTTGGGGAAGTTGATCTCGCTGTTGGCATAGTAGCCACAGACCTGCTCGTCGGTGAATCGGTACCGACCGTCGCGATATGAGGTCAGGTGCCCCACCACGAAGCCCAGCTCGAGCCCCTTGTCCGTTTTCACCACGACGCGCGCCGGCGTTTTCGGCACGTGTCCCTCGGTATGTTCGAACAGACCGAGATTCTTCATGCGGCCGTAGCGAACGAGCATGTACTTCTTCGCCTTGGTCGGCTTGTTTCTCGTTGTCGTATCCGGCACTTTCGTTATCCTCAAGGATGCCCGCCCGCTCTCTGGCGTGCGGCGAACCTCCCTCTCAAGACAAATCCACCCAATGCTGACACTATCGCCGCATTATAGCAGAAGGGACCAGGCGCAACAACAACCGCTCGAAAATAAGCCGTTCGTTGACGCTCGCCTCGACCCAGCGCAGCGCCTCGGCGCCGTCCTGGATGCCTTGCGCGGCCTTCTCGGCGTCGCAGCGGCGGGCCATCCGGGCGATTAACACTTCCTGATCGGCGTGGGTTAGAGGCCGCTCGGGAAGCGTCTGGCGGGTCATAACGTCGTGAAAAACCGAGATTATGACCTGGATGATTGTCTTTTGCGCCCGGCGGGTGATGTCCTTTTTGCTGACCTTCCGGTCCGCGTCGGCCCAGCTCGAGCCGATTTTCCGGACGTCGGCCAGCAGGCGGTCCGCCAGACTCAGCGTCTCGGCCAGTTCCAGCTCCGCCAGGGACGCGACGATCTTGCGCTTGCACTCGAAGAGGCCCGCCCCTTCGAGTTCGAGCCGGCCCCACTGGCAGGCCAGGCCCAGGCTGCCCTGGGCCAGCCGGCCGAAGAAACAGGCCTGCGCGGACCCCAGGCCCATCTCGGTAAGGGCCGATATGATCCGCTCGTCATCGATGGGACCGAAACGAACGATCTGGCAACGCGACTTGGTCGTAGGCAGAAGCTGCTCCAGCCGGGTGCAGAGCAGGATAATCGAGCAATAGGACGGCGGCTCCTCCAGCACCTTGAGCAAGGCGTTCTGCGAAGGGATATTGAGCTTCTCGGCCTCGCTGACGACGAAGATCTTCCGAGATGAGTGTGTGGGCCGGGCAGCCACTTTCTCGATGAGGAACTCGCGAATCACGTCGATCGGCAGATCGAGAGGCGCCTTGCGGCCTTTGCCTTCCTTCGTGAATTCGAGCAGCTCCTTGTAGACGTGGAGGTAATCCGGGTGGGAATCGCCGTCCAGCAGGGCGCACGACGGGCACGCGCCGCAACTGTCGGCAAAGGCCCTACCGTCGCGTTTCTCGATATGCGGCTTCTCGCAAAGCAGCAGCCTGGCCCAGGCGCGCGCGGTGGCATACCGTCCGACGCCGTCCGGCCCGGCAAAGATGTACGCGTGGGCCGGCCTCTCCGCCGCCAGCGCCCGCTGCAAGACGCCAATCGCCCGGTCCTGGCAAAAAATCTCTTTCAGTGACATGTCAGCAGAGTATCCGAAGAACGCCGTGGAGTCAAAGCCGTTTCCCGCCAGGCATCGCCAGAGTGTGAGAGTTTTACGGCACCTGAAGACCGTCGTTCGTTGTTCCCTTGGGTAGCAGCGTCAAGGCCGCAGGCCTGGGCGATGGCGCAAAGCCCGCGGAACCTCTGGCAACACATGAAACGGCGGAATCCGCCATCGCCAAGCTGGCGCTTGACGCTGCCACGCGCATGCCGTGATATTGTCGCAGACACCATCGCCTGCGGCTGTCACACGAGACCGGCCAGCCGCTCTTGCACGACTCTCACGACTGCCGCGTGGACCGTCTCAATGTCGCCGCGGGCGTCGACGACCGCGAAGCCCTGCTCCCTTTCGGCGAGAACGAGAAACCCCTCGCGGACGCGCGCGTGGTAACCGTCGCCTTTCTGCTCCATCCGGTCGAGCTCGCGTTTGAGGCGCGGGGCCGCGGCGTCCGAATCAACGTCGAGCACGACGGTCAGGTCGGGCCAGACCCGTTCGAGGCATCCCTGCGCCACGGCGATCACCTTGTCCATGCCGAAGGCGCCGGCGAAGCCCTGGTAGGCACACGTGCTGGAGAGCCAGCGGTCCAGCACCACGCAGACGCCGTCCTCCAACGCCGGACCGATGCTCTCGGACCACAACTGCGCGCGGGCGGCCATGTAGAGCAGCACCTCCGTCGGCGTCGTCATGGCCTCGTGGGCGGGACTGAGCAAGATCTCGCGAATCTTCTCCCCGATGACGGTCGCCCCCGGATCGCGAAAGGTCGCGGTGCGAACGCCTCGCCCTTGTAGCCATTCCGCCAGCAGACGCGTCTGCGTCGTCTTGCCGCACCCATCCGGACCATCCAGCACGATGAATCTGCCGCTCACACCCATTTCCAACCAGTACCTCCCAGATCAATCGTTCCATTCCACCCACTTTCTGGCGTCCTTAAGGAGACGAGCCAGCAGGTCTTCGATTTCAAGCTCAACCGCCCACCGAGCCTGCAACCATGTACGGTATTTCGGCCTCGTCCAAAAGCCTGATGACACGGTCAATAGACTCTCGCTGGGAAGTCATGGCTGAACCCGGTCTTTCCCGTACGCGCGTTGGAACAGTTCGTCGCCGATCATCAGGCGAAGGACCTCGCGCTTCACGATCCGGTCATCCCACTGCGGGTGCCGATGTCGAACGCCGGCCTCGACCAGGCAGCGCAGATTGTCGCTCAACTCGAATGTCATAGCCGCCTTATCTGCCGGGTCAATTTGACGCCAGATTTCGAACTGCTTTGCCAGCGCTTCGGGTGTCGTGTCTTCAAACATAATTTCCTGCATACCTAAGAGAACGGCCAGACGGTTGGAACCCGCGTTCCCACGCTCGTGTCGAGCATGAGTGGCGTCTTTTCGCGGCGGCGTTTACTCTTCCCGGGCGGCGGGCTTGAAGTACAGCAGGAACCGGGCCTGGGGAAAATTGATCCCGAGCACTTCCTCCATTTCCTTCGCCTGACTGCCGGAAGAAACGGAGAAGCTGTACGAGTCGCCCTCTTTCAGCGAGCGGGTCTCGATGATCTTGCCCGTCTCTTTCTCGACGAGATAGGCGGTCCCGCCGACGGGCGCCTCCCAGTCGATCATCAGACCGCCGCCGACCAGATACTCCTCGCCCGGCAAGCCATCGGCCTGCAACTGACGCGTCGTGCCACAACCGGCGAGCACAACCGCCGTAACCATAAGAAAGCCGGCAACGAGACACGTACGCCGCTGTACTCCTTCATACCACATAATCTACCGTTCCTTTCCTTTCAGAGCGAAAGCAGATAACGCTTCGTCACGTGCCATACGTCATCATCATTTCGCCAACTGGAAGTTTTCTTCTCCGATGAGCTTCTTCATTTCTCGACAGAAATCGACGTTGGGGGTGACGCAGAGGCTTTTGTCGGCGGTGGCGTGGACGCGGCCGCGGTCGGTCTGGACCACGACCGAGAACGGCCGGCTGCCCCGGTGGTGCTGGCAGATGGTGCGAATCTGGAGCACCTTCTCCTGCGTCACCTCCTTGGCGTCCAATCGGATCTTCACCCCCTTGGCGAGTTTTTCCCGGGCCCGCTCCAGCGGGATCAGCTCGGAGGCGATAACGTTGGGACGCTCCCGGCGGAAATCCGTCTTGCCCTTGACGAAAACGATCGAGTCCTCCACAACCAGCGAGGCATACTCGTTGAGCACGTCGGGAAAGAGCACCACCTCGCAGGTGCCCTGGAGATCTTCGAGGACGAAGACCGCCATCTTGGCCCCGGCGTTGCGCCCGTTCCTGGTAATGTTGTAGCGAATCCGGGTGACCATCCCGCCGATGACGACCTGCTTCTCGCCCGAGCTCTTGGCCAGGTGCGCGGTGTTCATGGTCGAGTAGTCGTCGATCTCCTCGGCGTGGTGACTGAGCGGATTGCTGGTCACGTAGAAGCCGAGCACCTGTTTCTCGTAGGCGAGCATCTGCGGCTCGGGCCACGGGGGCACGTCGGGCAGGCGCTTGTGATCCTCGGCGTAATCGATCTCGCCGGCCATTTGCCCGAAGAAGTTCATCTGGCCCTTGACCTTGTCGCTCTGGAGGCTGGCGCCGCCCTCCATGGCCCTTTCGAGCCCGGCGATCATCTGGTGGCGGTTGCCGCCGAGGCGGTCGAACGCCCCGGCCTTGATCAGCGCGTCGAGCACCTGCTTGTTCACCGCTCGCAGGTCCACGTTCTCACAGAAGTGGAACAGGCTCTTGAACCGGCCCGTCTTCTTGCGGGCCGCGATGATCTGCTCGACCGCCTTGCCGCCGACGCCCTTGACCGCGGCCAGCCCGAACCGGATCACCCCCTGGCCGCTATTGTCCTCGTCCTCGTACAACGGCGTGAAGTCCACGCCCGATTCGTTGATGTCAGGGGCACGCACCTCGATGCCCATCCGCTGGCATTCACCGATGTACTCGACGATCTTGTCGGTGCTGTCCATTTCATAGGTCAGCAGAGCCGCCATGAACTCGACCGGCCAGTGCGCCTTCATGTACGCTGTCTGGTAAGCCACGAACGCGTACCGCGTCGAGTGGCTCTTGTTGAAGCCGTAACCGGCGAAACGTTCGATCAACTCGAAGATGTGGTTGGCCTCGTCCTTGCTCAGCCCCTTGTCCACACAGCCGTCGATGAAACGCTGCTTTTCCTTGGCGATGATGCTCGCCTTCTTCTTGCTGATGGCCTTGATGAGCGTATAGGCCTCGCGCAGCGGAATGTTGCCCAGCCGGTTGCAGATCCGCATGACCTGCTCCTGGTAGATCATGATGCCGTGGGTCTCCCGAAGGACCTCGGTCATAATCGGGTGGGGCACAGACCACTTGGCGCCGTGCTTGCGGTCGATGTAATCCGGAATGAGGGTCATGGGACCCGGGCGGTACAACGCGTTGGCGGCAATCAGGTCCTCGATCCGGTCCGGCTTCATCTTCATCAGCAGGTCCTGCATGCCGCCGGACTCGAACTGGAAAACGCCCTTCGTCCGACCGCCGGCAAACACCCCGAAGACCTTCGGGTCGTGGATATCGATCTTCTCCAGGTCGATCTCGACGCCGTGGAGGTCACGCACGAGATCGCGACATCGAGCCAGCACGCTCAACGTCTTGAGGCCCAGGAAGTCCATCTTCAGCAGGCCCACCTTTTCGACCACCGGGCCTTCGAACTGCGTAATCAGGTCGTCGGAGCCGGAGGCCTTGTACAGCGGCAGAAAGTTGGTCAGGGCCTCGTCGGCAATCACCACCCCGCAGGCATGCACCGAAGCGTGCCGCGTCAGGCCTTCGAGCTTGCGCCCGATGTCAATGACTTTACGGGTGGCCTCGTCCTCATCGTACGCCTGTTTCAGATCGGGTTCGATCTCCAGCGCCTTATCGAGCGTCATCTTCAGCTCGTTGGGCACGAGCTTCGCCAATCGGTCCGCCTCGGCAAACGGCACGTTGAGCACGCGGCACACGTCGCGAATCACGGCCTTGGCCTTCATCGTCCCGAACGTGATGATCTGCGCGATCTCGCCGTATTTCTCTCGAACGTACTCAAGCACCCGGGCCCGACCGTTCTGGCAGATGTCGATATCGATATCAGGCATCTCGTTACGCTCGGGGTCCATGAAACGCTCGAAGAGCAGATCGTACTTGATCGGGTCCACGTCGCAGATGCCCAGGCAATACCCCACGACCGTGCCAACCGCGCTGCCACGAGCGCCGACCGGGATATGGTTCTCGCGCGCGAAGTTGCAGAAATCCCACACAATCAAAAAGTAACTGGAAAAACCCTTGCCCGAGATGACTCCCAACTCCCGGTCGATGCGCTCCTGAATCTCGGGCGTGACGGTCCCGTATAACTCCTTGGCCCCTTTCGCCACGAGGCGCGTCAGGTAGTCCTCGGGCGTGGTCTTGTCCGGCGGGACATAGACGGGCGCGTGCTGACTGCTCAGGTCTATCTCGACGTTGCAGCGCTCGGCAATCGCCAGCGTATTGTCGCAAGCCTCGGGCACGTCGGCGAACATCTGCCGCATCTCGTCGGGGCTCTTCAGATAGACGTCCGGCGGATAAACCATGCGGGTGCCGTCGGTGACCAGCTTGCCCGTGCTGATGCAGCACAAGGCGTTGTGCGCTTCGTAATCGGCGGCGTCGAGGAAGTGCACGTCGTTGGTCACGATCATGCCGACACCCAGCTCGCGTGCCAGATCGATCATGGGCTGGCGCACGTCGGGCATCGTATCGTCGGGGCTCTCATGGTGCTGAAGTTCCATGAAGAACCGCTGGGGGCCAAAGATCTTCAGAAAGCTCTCCGCCGCCGTGCGCGCCGCCTTCTCATCGCCGCGGGCCAGGGCCGCCGGCACCTCGCCGGCCACGCAAGCGGTCGTGCAAATGATCCCTTCGTTGTACTCGGCCAGGACTTCCTTGTCGATACGCGGCCGATAGTAGAAGCCCTCGGTGTAGCCGATACTGCAGAGCTTCAGCAGGTTGCGATAGCCCGCCAGGTTCTCGGCCAGCAGGATCAGGTGGAACGCGTTTTCCTTGACGCCCCCGCCACCGCTCTTTTCGAAACGGCTGCCCGGCGCGATGTACGCCTCGATCCCGATGATCGGCTTGACCTCGGCGGCCCGCGCCTTCTGGTAGAATTCGACGGCGCCGAACATATTGCCATGGTCGGTCAGCGCCACCGCGTCCATGCCCAGCTTCTTGCACCGCTCGAAGAGCTTGTTAAACTTAATCGCCCCATCCAGCAGCGAATACTGGCTGTGCAGATGAAGATGCGTAAATCCTTTACTTGCCATAGCTTATGAGTCCTATCAAAGCGCCTCCGCGACACTATGATAGGGCCACCCCGCACCGCTGTCAAGCTTCGGCAGCGTACAGATCGTACAGTTCACGGAGGCAGTCGCGCAGGTTGCCGGCGTGGCGCTGGTAGAGGTCGTCGAGCAGGTCCGGGGCAAGGGCCCGGCCGGGAGGCTTGAGTTCGTCGACGATCTCGGCAAGCAACGCGGGCGTGGTGGCGCACTTGACCAGCGTGGGCAGCAGGCCCGGGCGATGCGAGGTGATGACGAGTCCGGCGGCGTGGTTGGCAGTGCGGCGGCGCAGCAGCGACCACGAGGAGCGTCCTACCGCATCGGCGCCGTCCAGCAGGACGATCTCGTCGGGCGCGACCTCCGTGAGAAACTGGCGACAGGCCGGGGCGGTCAGCGGCGCCGTGTCGTTCACGAAGAACATCCAGGTCTTCAAACCCTTCTGCGCCAGCGCGTCCTGCACGTTTGCCAGCAGCGTGGTCTTGCCCGAGCCTTCGGGCCCGACGATGGCGGCCCGGTAGTTCATCTCGTCCAGACGGCGGAGAATCTCGTCGAACGTCGCCTCCGCCGTGCGATACCGAACCGCGTGCAGACGCTCGACGCTGAATGGATTGTCACGCGCCTTCATCGATGCGAACCCAGAATCCCTTCCAGGGGATTGCGTCCCGATCCCTTTGCATTCCACGACGAGCCGCCTGCGGAGGAGACCTCGCTGAGAACGATCTCCCGGCCCGTCGGCGAGAGCGTGATCTCCCGGCGCGCGGTCTCGGAGCCCGGCTTGCAAGTCAGCTCGAGAGCCCAGATCAGCGAGATCAGCTTGCCCGAGAAACTGTACGGCCCGTCCGGCAGCGGAAAAGCGAATTCCTTCGAGCCGCACGCGCCCGGATTGTCGAACCGGGCCGTCTCGACCACGCCGACGTCGCGCGTGCCCTTGCCCGCGGTGTACCAGAACAACGAGAACTCCAGATGCTCCGGATTTGTCTGGAGGCTCCACCGGATCGTCCCCTCAACCGTCTGGCAGGGAGCGAACGCGATCTTGTCTTCGTGCAAAGCGATGCTGAGCGTATCCATAACGGCTCTCCTCTACGCCACGGCCGGCGTCACGGTGATCTTAAACGATTCCTTCACGTCCGGCCAGCGCCGGATGTCACCGTGAACGTCCAGGTTCCAAATGATCTTGTTGTTGTCGGCCTCGAACGAGTGCATCGTCTCCTGGGGCAAAACGAAGCCGATCTGTCCCGAGGCGATCTCGCCCGCGCTGGAGGTCTTGTACAGCTCCATCTCATAGAACGTGTTCTTGTCCGTGTACGTATTAGTGCCCCGGCGGTACCGCGCTTCCTCGATGCCGCGGAGCATCACGGAGAACTGGCCGATGCGGTTGGTCCGGCCGGCGAAGCGCCATTTCAACTCGGCCGCACCGCCCAATGGAATCGTCGCCGAGCTCAGCTCCAGCCTCGGACGCGGATTGAACAGCGCCAGCAACTGATAGACCACCAGCGCCAGCAATCCGATGCCGACCGCAACGAAGGGCAACATAAACAGCGTCTGGAACCAGTTCGGGTGACCGTGGCGAAAACCGTTGACGACCTGGAAGACGAAGATGGAAACAATGCCGTTCCAAATGCCGGCGATCACGATGGCGCCGAGCAGCTTGACGGCGCCGGAATACTTCGGCTCCAGCACCGCTGGCCCGCCGTCGGTGGCGCGCAGGACCGAAAGGTCCGCCGGCGCACTGGCTCTGCGCCGCGGCATCCACGACCGCCCCGGCGCATCCCGCCCGGCTTTCTTGCTGCGGATCGTGTGGACGATGCCACCGACGCCGACGAGAAGAAACGGCAGCGGAAACAGCGCCAGCAGCAGCTTGGCGTGGAACCCGCGTTTGAGCACCGCATCGCTCGGGTTGTCGGGATTCACGTAGCAGACGGGTTTGGCCTCCGCTTCGTACAGCGCCACGACGCGGGCCTTGCCCCGGTAGCCGCTGGACGAGCCGCCGATAAAATCGTAGCGGTCGCACTTGTAGGTCCGCCCCGCGAACTCGTACCGGTACAGGATGTAGACGCTGTAGGTGGTGCCGTCGTCGCTGTCGTGGCTGCGGACCTCGGCCCGGAGCACCTTGCAGGGCGTCTCAGCCCACGACTCGGCGTCGATGGTCCGGGCGATGGGCTTGATGCCCAGGAAGTAGAGCATCACGCCGCCGACGATGGCGAAGAGCCCGAAGAACGCGGCTGCAGCGTATTTGCTCTTGCCCTTTGTGCTAATGGATTCGGTCGCGATGGGCTTGGCCTCGGGCGGCGGCTGCTTGCGCCAGATGAAGTACATCCCACCGCCGCCGATCAGGACGAAGATCAGCGGGAACAGCACCACCAGACCGATGGCCATGCTGTCGCGCTGCAGGACCGCCCGGTCCGGCTGCTTCGCATCGACGTAGCAGACCGTACGCAGGCGCGCCGGGTATTTCTGGGCCAGGTTCTGGGCCTGCGAGTATTTTTCGGACGCTGTGTAGCCGCGTTTGTAGGCGGTGCCCGTGTACGTCCGCCCGCCGTACTCGTACTCGTAGCTGACGACCAGCGCGAACGGCCGCTCGCTGTCGCTGCGCTCCTGGACCTCGCTGACGACGATTTGGCACGGAACTTTCTTCCACGACCGCTGCCCGACCGCCCTTCCGAACTCCCGCACGATGAACACCTCGAACAGCGAGCCCATCGCAAAGAACACAAAAAAGAACAGCGTCAGTCCCAGCTTCCCCACCACCCCCGCCGGCTTAGCCACACCCCCGCGCCGACCGCCAAAATTCAACCTGACCATAATCAAACCCCTTGCCAGAAAACAACCCAACCGCATCAAACCCTCCCCCAGACCTTATCGGCCGACCCCAATCCCCGGTTTCATTGTTTTTCCATGAGCCCGACCGCTCAGATTTGACCGTGAGTGCGCTGTCTGCTGCCTTAACGAAGCTCTCTTTGCGGCTGTCAGAGTACCGATGCCCACCTGCTGCAAGAGACCCCTCTTCGGGCAAGGCCTCGTCCGTGAGGCATATCGAGTCGCTTGACAACCTGGGACGCAGTAACGATAATCGCTTCCGTGAAGATAACGCAGTGCTGAGGTATGCCATGTCCGATCTCGTTAAGAAAGTCTACCAGGCGTTCGATCCGGGGCCACTGTCGCCGGAACAAGCCGACCTCTACGTCCAACTGGATGAAGTACGTGGCAGTTCCGGACTCGTACGGAAGCTCGCCCAGACAATTCGTCTGTCGAGCGGCTCGACCTGCCAGCTTCTGGCCGGCCACGTCGGCAGCGGCAAGAGCACGGAGCTTCGCAGACTGCAAAACGAACTCGAGACCGGCGACGATAAACGTTTTGTCGTATTCTGTACTACTAACCTCAAACATCGTTAAGTTTATGACAAAGATTCGATGCGTGCTGGTGTAACCTGCTATTGGCAAGGCAGTTACGACGAGGCTTGGAAGCCGAGTTTTTTGGTTGCGGCCGAGCGTAGCGAGGCCGCGCTGGGAGATTACCGAGGATATCGATACCAATGACGCCGATTTCCCCGACCTTCTCATCGCCATCGTTCGTCAGATCGCCGGGCAATTCCGCGATCGCCTCGACTACGAACTGAAACCCGGCTACTTCAAGCAGCGCTGGGCCGAGATTAAGGATCTGCTGGGCCAAGAGGTCGATCTCAAAACGGTGGGCCTGGAGGCCGGCTTGGCAAAGTTCTCCGCCACGATCAAGAGCAGTCCCAACACTCGCCTGGAGATTCGTAAACTCCTGGACCCCAGAACGGACCGTTGGATCGATGCGGCCAACGACGTGATCAGCGAGGCCGTTCTCACACTCAGCAAAAAAGGCTACAGCGATTTGGTCGTCATTGTCGACGGCCTGGACAAGCTGCCGGTTGAGAAGCGAAGGGATCTCGACACGTCCATTGCCGAACGTCTCTTCATCGGCAGACACGCCCAGCTCACCGCCCTTGATTGTCACACGATTTACACTCTGCCGATTGCCCTGGCCTACTCGTGCCAGGAACGTAACATCGCAAGCCTCTACAACACGACAGCACCGCCGGTAGTCCCGATGACCAAGATCAAATATCAAAACGGCCGCACGTTCAAAAAAGGCTTCCAGAGATTCAGGGACATTGTCAGCAAACGGATCGAAAAGGTTGGAGCGACCGTTGAAGACATCTTCGAGAACGCTGGGCTCCTCGACGAGATCGTTACGTGTACGGGAGGCCAACCCAGACTCTTGATGACTTTGATACGCGAAGCCCTCGTCGAGAAGGACGTACCCATAGAGAAATCAACCATCGAGACGGTTGCCAGGAAGATCACGCACTCCTACGAACGGCAACTTCGCCAGGAACACTGGGCGATCATTGAGCAAGTCAAGAAGGACCACGTGCTCAAGCGAACGATGGAGAACGACGGATTGTACATGGAGCTTCTGGGCAACCGCGCCATTCTCCAATACGTCAATGACCGCGAATGGTACGGCCTCAATCCTTTGCTGCCGAAATCGCCGGGCCCATCATGACCGATGAGTATGCCACCTCCGACGCGCGACGCCTTGGCAATCTGGAAGCCGAACGCGCCGCGATGGCACGAATGCTGGAGATGTCAGAAGGCGTTTTCTCTCTCAGTATCGCCATCTGCAACAGTCCTGCTCAACGCGATCGCATCGTGCAGGACGTACGCGCCGACCGTCCGACCATTGCGCTGGTAAGCGCCCCCTACGACGGCGACGATCTGCTGGAATCGGTTCGAAGAAAACTCGACCGCCAAAACCCCTCTGGCCTGTTCGTCGTTGGCATCGAGACAATCCTGCCCTCTGATCCCACGAACGCCAGGGCGCTGCGCTCCCTGAACGCCTCGCGAGAGTCGTGGAAGAAGGCCTTTGCCTGTCCTGTGGTATTCTGGGTCCCTGAATACGTCGCCCGGCTCCTGTGCATCCATGCCCAGGATTTCTGGTCATGGATAAGCCACCAGTTCGATTTCTCGCCCGAACGGGCCCTGGAACCGGCCGGCGCCGTCTCCGTCGATGCGCCGCTCCCGGTTCAAAACCTGACGCGCAAAGAAAAGCAGTTGCGGATCCGGGAGTTGAAAGAGCGCATCGCCAACGTCCCTGACACAGCAAGTCCCCAACTAAAACGCCACATGTCGCGCTGGTTGATGGAACTCGGCACGCTCTATTATCTCCAAGGCGATTACGACGAGGCGATGTCTTGCTATGAGCAATCCCTCAAGACCAACGAAGCATCAGGCAACCGCGCTGGAGTCTCTGCGTCCCTGCACCAGATCGGCATGGTCCATCAGGACCACGGCGACTACGACAAAGCCCTGCACTACTATGAGAAATCGCTCCAGACCAAAGAAGAGTTAGGCGACCGCGCCGGCGTCTCTGCGTCTCTGCACCAAATCGGCAACGTTCACTACCTGCGCGGCGACTACGACAAAGCCCTGCACTACTATGAAAAATCACTCAAGACCAAAGAAGAGTTAGGCGACCGCGCCGGGATCTCTGCGTCCCTGCACCAGATCGGCATGGTCCATCAGGATCGCGGCGACTACGACAAAGCCCTGCACTACTATGAGAAATCGCTCAAGACC
>Ga0272441_10006556_pt1 | contig 19409 bp, 20 predicted proteins | sample SSMProp6N_FD_193582 | JGI IMG/M metagenome (GOLD analysis project Ga0272441, IMG submission 193582) | Marine sediment archaeal communities from Little Sippewissett salt marsh, Falmouth, MA, United States - SSM-Prop-6N | ecosystem: Environmental > Aquatic > Marine > Wetlands > Sediment ... | reverse complement strand
TTCCGTGTGTTAGACTTCCCGCCTTGATCCGGGCAGGATTGCCCGGCGAACGGGGGGATGCACCATGGGGAAGAGGTCAGGGCTGGGTGTGCCGGAGAGACGCGAGGCCGTGTTGAGTCTCATCCGACGCGACGAACCCGCGGCGGTGATCGCGCGGCGCTTCGGCGTCTCGGAGCAGTCGCTATACAGGTGGCGGGACGATTTCCTCGCCGGGGGCGAGGCCGCGCTCACCGCGAAAACATCGGGCAAGAAAGCGGAGACCAGACGCATCCGGGAGCTCACGCGCGATCTCGACGAGACCAAGCGCGTGATCGGCGAACTGACCATCGCCAACCGCATTCTCAAAAAGGGGGGGCGAAGCTGACCCTAACCAAGTATTTCCGCGGGATGGTCAAGGGCTATTCCGGGGACAGTTACCATCAATTGCCCCACGTCCCGCGCTTCCTGCCCTTCGGCCAGCCGCCCTTCCGCACGACGAGCCTGCGCCCGGTGCGCTTCTCGAGGTCGCGCACGAAGCCCTCCGACCCGAGCGGCCTGCCCGTCGAAAGGTGCCTCCGGAGCCGCGCCTCCTCGATCTCCGCCACGCCATCGGCCAGGAGTTCCCGCCAGTCGCACGCCTAGGGCAGGAGCCCCATCAGGCTGCGGTCGCGGACCAACTCGTCGCGCCGCACGCGCCCATCGAGGTGGAAGCGCGCGCTCGACCACTGGTATGCGACCGGAGTATCGACGATGCGGGCGGCTACCGGGTTCAGATCCACGTAGCGCGCGGCCGCGAGGAGGTGTTTCTCGTCCAGGACGCACGAGCCGAACCGCCCCTGGAACATGTGGCCGCGCAGCCCGGAGCGGAAGTTGATCGCGCGCGTGTACCGCTTGTGCGCCTCGCCGATCCCGCGCGCGAGCGAGTCCTCCCTCTCGGGTATGACGATGAGGTGGACGTGGTTGGTCATCAGGCACCACGCGAGGAACTCGACGCCCCAGCGCTCGCCCTCGGTGCGGAGGTGGTCGAGGTACGCGAAGCGGTCGGCGTCGTCGCGGAAGATGTCGATGGACCGCACGCCGCGTTGCGTGAGGTGGTGCGGCAGGCCCGGCACGACGAGGCGGGGCATCCTGGGCATGGGGGGCACGATACCTTCAAGGATGAGGTGTGTCAAGGGCTATTGATGGTAACTGTCCCCGAAATAGGGCCCGGAATAGGGCCGGAATAGGGCCACGAAGGCCTCGTAGAGGTTGGTGAATTTGACGGTCTCGTCTTCGCTGGGCGCGGGGCGGGGGCGGTTATTCGGTGTCCAGCGTCAGGACCCGGTGCAGACCGACCTGCTTGATCAGCTCCGCGATGCTACCTCGCGCGCGGACCGTGAGGCCGCCTCCCCGCTTCTTCATGTCGGCCGCCACCGCCGCGAGGGCCCCCAGATACTGGCTGCCCATGGACTCGACGTCGCGGACATCGATCGTCACGTCCTTGAGACCCTTCCCGGCGGCCTCCGCGAGCAGGGCGCTCGTCTCGATGTCGAACTTGACGTCCAGGGGCCAGTTGAGATTGCCCCAGATCCGGAGCTTGTCGCCGTCTCTCTGGAAGTTCGCGAACTCCATCCTGCCCCGCCCTCCACGGTCCGGCCCGCCCAAAGATGCTATGCGACAGGGCGAGGCATGTCCAGCGCCCGGGCGAGGGACACAGCATCGGCGACGGGCGCCGGAACTGGTTCCCGATGGACCAGCCCTTCGATATCGTCCCGGGACGGGCCGTCAGCAGGATTCGCCGCGAACTCGCTACCCGCCCGCGCAACGCTGTCCGTCGAGTTGCCGCTAGGCCGAATACATGTCGTCGAAGTGCTTCTGCGCGGAGACGAGAGCGTGGCGCATGGCGTCCTCGGCCTTGGCGGTCTCGCGAGCGGCGAGGAGGCCCATGAGGGCGTCTTGGTCCACCTCCGCCGCCGCCTTCGCGCAGGCCTCCCACGAGAGGACGGAGCGGATCACCCGGTCGATGGCCTGCTCGTCGTTATCGTACGCGCGGGCCTGCATGTCGTGGCCCTTCCAGCGCGCGTAGCCGGCGTCGGCGATGAGACCGGCGATCGCGATGTTCATCCCGTTCACGCGGGTGCCGTGGTCGATGTCGTACTTTCCGGGCCCGCCGAGGATGATCCCGTCGTTGTAGCCCTGCGAGTTCAGGTGCATGTGGACGAGCATGCCGTTGTCGATCTCCTCGACCGTGTCATGGACGTGGTCGAGGCCGATCATCTCGGAGTGCCCGAACTCCTTGTTGACGCCCTTCTTCGAAATGTCGGTGCCGAACTCGTCGGCGACCCTCCGCCAGAAGGCTATCGCGCTGGCGACGGTCGGGATGAGCATCGCCGGGTGGCCCTCGTTCGGCTTCGGCTCGAAGCCGATGTAGAGGTCTCCGCCCTTCTCGGCCTCGTGCTTGCACAATGCCGCGACGGACTCTTTCAGGTTCTGGTACATCTTGCGGATCCCGATGGTCGCGAGGTCGTACCCGAACGAGCCGTTCCACAGGATGAAGCTCGGGGGCGTCTCGGGGCTCCAGGCCTTCTTGAGCGGTCCGTAGGTGAGGTCGACCGCGCGCGCGCCGAACTCGTCGGCGGCCTTGCGCTCGGCGGGATCGAGCGAACAGATTCCCCCGTACGCGAAGTGGGAGTGAGCGCCCGGGGTGGACATCGCGAGATACATTCCGGCGTCGACAAGCGCGTCCGCGATCGCGGGGGCCGTCTTCTCGTCGACCTCGGTATCGTAGTGCATCTCGATCCCTAGGACCACATTGTCGGGCATGCGCGGCGCGACCCTGTCCTTCACGAGCCTGATCATGTCGACGGTCGTGAACTCGCCGCCCATGTCGGGGCGCATGTCGGCGGGGACGAACCCGCCCTTGCCGGGGTTGAATGTCCACCTGCAGATCGAGTGAAGTGATTTGTCCGCCATTGCGCGCCCCTTCCCTGGAGATGCCCCTTTGAACGGCCTCACGCTTCCCTGAGCATAGTTGCCGTCCATGCGCCGTCAAGCGTGACTGACGGGCTGGAAGGTCGGAATCGCCTGCAAGGACCTCGCGGCCCGGTCGGCACGGGCAGGCGCTCACGCGCTCAGCGAATCGCGATGGAGTTCGTGAAGGAGCGTATTCCGTGCACGTTCGTGGCCGCGCGCTCGGCGCGGAGCTTCTCGGCCATGCTCGACACCCACCCCGAAAGAACCACCCGCCCGTCGACGCACTTGACCTTGATGCCGGCGGGGTCGAGGCGCTTCTCCCTTTCAAGGAGGTCCATGATCTCCTCGACGATCTGGGCGTCCTCTCGGACGGCAACCGGGTCGACGAGGAGGAGGTCCCTAACGCTGAGGACGCCCTCGCAGGCAAGGGCCGTCTCCCGCGCGAGGTTCCACGCGCGGGCATCAGGCACGTTGCCCGACAGGGCGACGTGGCCCTTCTTCGCAGCCACGGAGATGTTCTGTTCCGGTATCTCGGCGTGCTCCGCGAGCGCGGCGCCGACGACCCGCACGATCTCGGCATCGGAGAGACGGGTGGGCGGCTCGACGACGACCGCGTCTTCGAGACCCTTCACATCCGGCACGCCGGCGACGACCTCCATCGCCGCGAGCTTCTCGCTGTAGCGGGGCACGGCCCCCTCGAGCCTCACGCGACCCTTGCGGACGGTGACCAGGAACTCCGCGGACGATACGTGCTCGTTCCTGCGGAGTTCGTCGCGGACCCTCTCGGCAAGCGCAGCGTCTCTGTCAAATGGCATTTGCCCTCCAAGCAGGCGCACGTCACGGATGCCTGTCGGCGGGCATGGAGCAACTGCGTTGCCAATCGTGGCCGCGACTCCCGACACGAGGCGCAGCCCCCGGCGCGAGATCGGGAGTCGCCGGCAGCGAATAGCCATTGGCAAGGGGCATCGGGGCCACGCGGCGCGTCCTGTCTGCCCCCGGCCTGGCAGGCCGTCAGCGCCTTAGCTAAACCCGAGGTCGGGGACGCCGGTGCTCCGGCGACACCAAAGCGGTCGAGTGGCCTGAAGCTTGCTTCCGACCGGCGGCACTGGCCTGCGTGCGAGGAGCGCATCGATGCTTCTGAGCATGAAGTCCCTTCGCGGCTACCACGTCCGCGCGGAGGACTCCATGGCCGGGACCGTCCGCGACTTCCTGTTCGACGACGACTCATGGACCGTCAAGCGGATGCTCGTCGACACCGGCTCGATCCTGTTCCGCGGGGAACGGACGGCCGTGGGGGCCCGGTTCCTCGGGCATCCCGACTGGGAGGCGCGCGTGGTGCCCGTGAGCCTGCCCCTGGCCCGGATAAGGCCCCCCCGCCGCGCCAGAGCCGCGAGACCGCCGGTCGGCGAGCCGGAGTTCAAGCCGAAGGGGTCCCGGGCCCGGGGCTCGCCGAACCCCGCCCGGCTCCCCAAGGGCGCTCATCAAGCCTCGCAGTACTCGGGGGGGAACGATCCAGATCCCGAAGAGCGACTGGAGGAAAGCGTCGCCGAAGTAGGCCTGCGCGGCTGCAGGGAGGTCATCGGCTATCGCATCGATGCGGTGGACGGCTACGCCGGCCGCGTCCGGGACTTCATAGTCGAAGATGAGAACTGGTCGATACGCTACGTCGTGATAGACACCGGGCGCTGGCTGCCCGGGAGAAAGGTGCTCGTCATCCCGCTCTGGATCGAGTGCATGACATGGGCCGGCAGGACCGCGCGCGTGGGGCTCCACCGGGCGGTCATCGCCGCGAGCCGTCGGTACGCGCCTTCGGCGCCGGTGAACAGGGAGCACGAGGTCCGGCTCTACGACTACTACGGGCGCCCGAAGCGCTGGCGCTGAGGGGCCCGGGCCCCGTGCATCGGGCCTACTCGTACCTCGCCCCCGTGACGAAGATCATCGCGTCGTGCCGGACGAGCGTCTTCCCTCCGACGTACATGCCCCAACGGAAGCTCGTGTGCCCCTCGGGCCTGTCGTAGTGTCCCGCGCCGACCTTCTTCCCGTTCAGGTAGACCTCGTATTCGCGGCCGTTGTCCTTGACCTTCAGGTCGAAGCTCTTGCCGGCCATCTTGCGCGCGACGACGATGTCCTTCTGGTGCCTCCGATGATTCAGCGTGATGTCGCCCCCATCCGACAGGTTTATCATCACGGACCAGTCGTTCCTGTTGTTCTTGGCCTGGAAGATGGCGCAGCCGTGGGGTTTGACGATGGTGTACGTCCCCTGCCACTCGTGCCAGTCGCCCTTTTGCCACTTCAGGTCACTGAAGGCCTCGACCCGCGCGGCGTTCTTGCGCTTGTTCCGGACGTTGTGCTCGCCCTTGAAGAGGCGGAAGACCTGGGTGTTCCCGTCCTCCTGGTACCACCTGGTCCACCTGGGGAAGTCGCCTCGCTGTACGAAGCTGTTGCAGAGCGTGTGGAGCCTGATGCCCTTGGGGATGGGATGCTTGCCGCCCTCGCCGCGCTCCACGAGCTCGTTGTTGACGTCTACTTCCGAGCCCTTCACGCCCTCCTTCGAGTTGCGCCCGACCGGGAAGGCCTTCCCGTCGAGGAGCGACTTCCATGAGGGGTCCGTGCCGGTCCGCATGTAGAGCGCCCCCGGCTTGCCGTTCCAGGGCTTGGCGGCGCCTCCCTCCTCCGGCGGCGCTCCCGCCTCGCCGCCTGCGGCCCCCCCGCACGCGGAGAGAGCGGCAAGGGCCAGGCCGAGCGTCCAGACGCCCGGCCGGAAGCCGACGCCACATCTCCTCGAAGGCGGTCTTGTCATGCCCACCGATCCCTCCATGACGCCCAAAGCGTCCGCGGCGGCCGATCCAGGCGACAGGCACGTCCCTCGCGGGGCGCACCGTGATAGCCCCAGCCCCGGTCCATCTCTCCTATACCACAACGAAGGAGCTTGCGCCAGCCGGGAAAAGGGGCCGGGGAGCGGCCGGGCTGGTACCGGCGGATCGCGCACCGTCTTGGAGGAGATGGCCGCCCCGGGCTACATGTCGGTGAGGCTGCCGCGAGAGGAGAGGTTCCAGCGGAGCCAGACGATTTTCGCCGGGGGGCGCGAGTCGTAGATCGCGTGGAGGCGCTTCACGCCCGCAGTCTTGCCCGCCTTCTCGTTCCAGCCGCGGCCGATGACGTAGACGTGGAAGAAGCGCGAGTGGAACTTGAGCTCCGTCGACCACGTCACGTTCTTCACCGGCTCGAAGGTCAGGCTTGAATCGACGCCGTTCCACGCCGAGCAGTCGCCGAGCGTCTGCGACGGACCGATAGTGTCTTCATACGGCTCCCAGCCGTCGAACGAGTAGACGCCGGGATTCGTGGGCTCGTCGAAGGCGCTGTCGCCGTCCGCGATGACGCCGGCGATGCTGTTAAGGCAATCGTTGAACTGGCGCTCGGTGAGATTGGGCACCGGCGTGCCAGTTGAATCCTTCAACTCTTCGACCGCGCCGTTCAGCGGGTATGCCTCCATGAAGCCGCCGCCGTCCTGGTTTCCTGCAACTCTGAAGACAAGATCCTCCAGTTCGTGGCGGCTCGCGAAGGGGCGCCTCTGGCAGATGAGATATGCGAGCGCCTCTGCCTTGTCGTCGCCATCGGAATCAGCCGCGAAGCTCGGGATCGGTTTGAGAATCTCGGCGAGGAGCGCCCACGGCGCCGTATTCACGTTCACGGCGGGGCGGGGGCAGAGCACGTGGAAGTCCTCGCCCACAAGACTGCTGCAATCGCCGGAGACCTTGATCTCCGTGTTGCTGGCTTTCGCGACGATTCTGAAACATGCCCCGGTCGAATCGAAGCGCACTACGAGGCCGATGGCGTCGGCTTCGGCGAGGGTCCAGTCGGGCGAGATCGTGATGGTCGTGTAGGGGGCGGCGTAGCTGCACGCGCTCGCCGTGAACTCTGTAGGCTCCGCCCGGCTCGCGACCGGGTACGTCGTGAAGAAACGCTCGAGCGCGTACTTGCCGAACGGCGCCGTCCCGTCCGGGGGGATTTCGAGTATCTGAGCCCGGCGGGCGATCTCGCTTATGGACGCGTACTCCGGATCGCCCGCGTCCGACCAGGCGACGAGACGGGCGATCTCCTCCACCGCAAGATTGGCGCACTTGGGGCCCGCCACGGCCCCCACGAGCGCCGGCTGGTCAACCATCGATCCGGAGCCGTCGCCGCCGACGTCGTTAGTCCAACGCGCGATGTTCGCGTGCAGCTTCCCGTCGAGGTCGGCGACGCAGACGGCGTACTCGCCGCGCTTGATCTCCACATTGGGAGGTACCGGGTTGATCCATTTAAGATCTATCTTGCGACCGCGCATCTCGTGCGACAGCGTCGCCGATGCGCCATAAACCTCGTTGCCGTTGTAGTGCGAGACCCAATCGGCGATCTGGTCGGCGGTGCCGCTCTCGAAGTACCGATGCCAGCCGCCATCCATAGTAGCTTCGGTGCTGGTGAACGTGCCGTCGCTTTTCAGAACGCCATCGGGCGTGACGACGAGCCATGTTGAGGCGGATACGTTGGCCAGGCTCTTGTCGATGACGGCGACGGCGTGCTCCAGCCCCGAACGCGCGGCGAGTTCGGCCTGGGAGAGATGGAGGGCGCTCGAGGCGGCCTTGCTCTCCTGGCCCATGACCATGACGAACGCCGTCCCCGCGATGGCGAGCGTCGCGAGGATGGCGACGACCATGACCAGGACGACGCCTTGGTCAGGGCCACACGCTCTTTGCGGTGACGCTCTCAACAGTGGGGCTCTCCGTTGTGCTCAGGTCTGCCATCATCTCGATACGACACAGCGACACGGGGTTGGTGGCCGCGTCGGAAACGGACAGAGTGATGTCGGTCTCTCCGCCGAAAGACAGACGTGCCTCTGAACCCGCGACCGTCAGCACGAGGTCTCCCGTCGTCGCGGCAGTCGTGCCGATCTCTGGTGTTTGGTCGGTCGCCCCAAGGATGTAGGAGACTTGGACGACGCCTTGGTCATCCTTGTACGCGCGCGCTGAACCGTGGATTACTTCCGTTCCGTCGCGCTGGATCCTGAGTGTCACCATGCGGAATCCGCTCTCAGCGCTCTTCAGGTCTATACCCGCCGCTGTGAAAAGGAGGTCGCGCGGCGTCGCCGGGTCGCCGATGTTGTCGTCGTCCTTCAGGTCTGCGCGGCTGAGGAAGGAGTCCGCGTCCGCCTCGCGGGCGAGCTTGCTGCCTATGACCGCTAGCCGCTCCACGTTATCCCACTTGCTTGGTAGTAGGCTGCCGTCCGCGGCGAGGTCGCACTCGAAGTCGATGTTCTTCGGCTCCGGGGGCTCTTCGCCCCTGGCCACCGCGCCGATCAGCGCGGCCAGGGCCACAAAGGCAATCGTCTTGCTCACGGCTCCACCCCCGCGGGTATGGCCACCCGCTCGCAGAACGTCCGCGCCCCGGGCGACGTCCCGTCGCCCACGAAGCCCGGATCGGAAATCTTCAGCCTCACGTCGACGTACCTTGGCACGCCGCCCTTGTATACGCCCGTGGCCGCGTCCAGCGTCGGCGTGTAGCCCGAGGGCGGATAGAAGACGAGGTCCTTCGCCTCCTCGCCAAGCGACCACCACCCGGGCTCGACGATGACGAAGAACCCGGACGTGTTCTCCCCGACCGTCACGCCGCCCGCGGGGCAGAAGCGAGAATAGAGGTTATAGGTCACTCCGCCCTTCGCGACGCTCCCGGCGACGCGCTTCCAGTCCAGCTCCAGCCAGTCCGGCAAGGGCGTCACGTTGTCGGGGAGGCACACCGTCGCCGTGACGGATATCGGCGCCTTGAGCAGGCCGACAGTGTTGGTGTCATTGACAACATACGGCGCATCAAGCGTAAGGGAGACGTGGCTTTGCACGCTCGCGACCCGGCTCCAGGTGCCGCCCGAGCCGCCCATGATGTAGTCACCGGGCTCAATGTCGTCAAGAAATCTCGTGCCGACACCGGTCACCGTGGAGAGAACATTGCTGAACGTGAACCGCCCGCGCAGTATCTGCCCGTAGAGGCGGATGGTTTGGGGCGGGGCGCCGATCCCCTCCAAGTAGGGCGCGCCCCTGAACGCGCCAGCATCCGTGAACGCGCCTTCGTCGTCAGTGACAAGGGCCACGTCGGGGCGATCAGGCAAGGCCGGGGGCATCCACGCCGACCCGTCCGTTGTGAGCTTCGATATCGAAAGGGCCGTGACCGAACGCTGCAGCGTCCCCTTGAGGGCCCACGACACGCGGGCGTAGTCGAAGTCCCTCATGGGATCGCCGTTCACGCGCGAGCCGTCGACGGCGCCGACGAACGTCAGCCGGCGGAAGCCCATGCTCGGGTCCACCGGGACAGTTGTGTCAACCGGCGCCTCCCAGTGGAACTCGCTCCCCGAGGAATGCGCGCCGAGCTCGTACATGTTGACGGCGGTGCGGAACGCGCCCCCGAGGTCGCGCCGGAGGACGCCCATCGCCCCGCGCCCGCGCGCGGTGAGGGCGGCGATCTCCTCGGTTCGCGCCTTGACCTTCATCGTCCTCAGGTAGATCGGGATTAGGAACGTCATCATGACCATGACGATGAACATCGCCACGATGACCTCGACGAGCGTCAGCCCCGGCGCATGTTGACGGGTCATGGCGTCACCCGCCTGTCGGCGAGGATCGCCTCGTAGGTTCGTATCTCGCGGTCACCGGAGCTGAACTGAAGGTCGCGGTCCTCATCGACGGCTACGGTCACGGAGAGGCGATGCATGGGCACGCCGTCGACCGTGTAAGGGTTGATGTCGTACTTCCAGACGAGCGGGACAGGCGAGTCCGCTACGTACGTCGGTCGCCAAGCCGATTGCCCTTCATCGATATTCTGGAGATGGTTCCCGCTTGATATGGTTTCGTCGAGAACAACGCCGTCCGAGCCGCGGCCATGGGGCGTGCTGGTGATCGTGAATCCCTTGTCAACGAGATCGAAAACCGCAAGCGCGACGCGCCCCGCCTCCAGCTTCTCGCGGGCCCTCGCGCCGTGGCGCGCGCCCGCGTGGAAGATCGTCAGGATCGAGCCGATGGCGACCGCGAGGATCCCCAGCGCCACGAGGATCTCGACCATCGTCATGCCGCGCGGGGCCCGTGTGATGTTTCGCGCGCGTCTCACGTGTGCCGGCCTCCCACGCCTAGTGAATGATCGAGATGCTGCCCGAGAGCGACCCGACCCTGATCTCGCGGACGTCGAGGGGGTTGTCGTCGTCGCGCGGCTTGACGCTGAACCCGCGCACCGCGTTCATGCCCGGCCCCCAGGCGCTCCCGTCGGGCAGGAACGCGACGAAGGCCTGAGTCCCCAGTCCATTGAACGTGACCACGTCCTCGAGCTGGACGCCCCCGGCGCGCTCCCTCTGTGGGTTGGGGCTTGGCGTCTCCAGCAGGTTATTCAATTCGCTGGGGTCGTCCGGGACGCCTACGCCGTCGTCGAGGATGTCCCATATCACGACCTCGCACGGGCCCGCTGCCGAGGTCACGAAGACCGCGCAGTGCACGCGGCCCCTCGTGATGGCGAGGCTCCGCGCGCGCCTCAGGCCCGTGGCGACCTCCGCGGCGGCCGAGTTCATCTTCGACTGCCTGATACCGCGTCCCATCGCCGGGGCGGCGAGCCCCGCGAGGATCATCACGATGAGTATCACGACCAGGAGCTCGATCATCGTGAAGCCGCCCCCGGCCCGTCCCTCGTCCAAGCTGTCCGCCTTCCCGGGGCGTAGCCCGCGCCCTGACAGTCCAACAGCCCAAGGCCGCGCGAGTAACGATTCCCCCCGTCAGACCTGTTAAAGGGTAGTCGCCGGCGCCCCCGGAGGCGAGACACCTTTTCGTCCCGACGGACCCTTGAGCCCGACGCCAGATGCGAATACGATGCGTGAGGGACCCGAAAGTTGGGCTTTTCCCGCTCAGGGACGCCCCCGCCGGGCGTCCAAGTATACGACACTGCCGGCTTCCGAAGGGACGGAACCTTGACGAAGGCGACACCGACCGAGGGCTTTCCCCTCTGTGCGACACTCGCGGCGCCCGGCCCAGAGCGGGCGCTGGCGCTCGCCGAGACAGCGAAGGCGGGCGGCGCCGGGCTTGTCGAGTACCGCTTGGACGCCTTCGAACAGCCGCCGGGGGAGATAGAGCGGGGGCTTTCCTCGCTCGTCGAGCGGAGCCCGCTTCCAGCCATCGTCACGTTCCGTCTGCCCGAGGACGGGGGCTTGCGCGAGATCGACGAGGCCGCGCGCATCGCTATCCTCCTCGCGGCCCTCCGGACCGACGTCGCCTGGGTCGACGTGGAGCGCGGCCGTGAGGAGGCGCTCGCGGACGCCGCGAAGGGGCGGCTCGTCGTGAGCCATCACGACTACGACGGGACGCCCGCCGACCTCGCGCAAGTCGCGCGGGAGATCGAATCGGGCCCGGCGGACGTCGTCAAACTCGCGGTCACGGCGAAATCGTCGGCGGACAGTTTCGCATGTTATGAAGTCATTCGTGCCGCGAGAAAGCCCACGGTCGCCTTCGCGATGGGGAAGCTGGGCTCGGCCTCGCGCGTCGTGGCGCTCGCGCTGGGGAGCCCGTGGACCTACGCCATGCTTGATGAGGAGGTCGCCCCCGGGCAGCTGCCCCTCGCGCGGCTCGTGGGCGAGTTCCGCGTCGGCCGGCTGAAGGCCACAAGCGCCCTCTACGGCGTGATCGGCCGGCCCGTTGGCCACAGCATGAGCCCCGCGATGCTTAACGCCGCGTTCGACATCACCGGGACGGACGCGGTGTATCTGCCCTTCGAGGTCGACGCCGACCCCGCGGGGTTCGTGCGGCGAATGGCCGGATTCGGCGCGGCGGGGTTCTCGGTGACCATCCCCCACAAGGTCGACGTGATGGCCGCCATCGACGAGGTGGTGCCCGCGGCGCGGCGCATAGGCGCCGTCAACACCGTGGCCGTCCGCGGCGGCAGGCTCCTCGGCACCAACACCGATCTCTACGGCGCGATGGATTCGATCGCCTCGGCGGCGGGCGGCGTGGACGCGCTCTCCGGAAAGCGGGCCGTCGTCCTCGGCGCGGGCGGGGCGGCGCGGGCGATCGTCTTCGGCCTCGTCGAGGCCGGGATGGAAGTGACCCTCACGGACATCGACCCGGCCCGCGCGGCGGATCTGGCCTCGGTCTCGGGCGCGGAGGCCGTCGAGGCCACGAGCGCCGGCGAGACGGTCGGCGAGTTCGACGTGGTCGCGAACGCCACGCCCGTCGGGATGCATCCCAAGGAAGACGCCTGCCCCGTGGACACGTCGCTCCTCCGCGAGGGGCAGATCGTCTTCGATGCGGTCTACAATCCCCTCGAGACGCGGCTCGTCAAAGAGGCCGCCGCCCGGGGATGCCGGACCGTGCGCGGCATCGAGATGTTCGTCCGCCAGGGCGCGCGGCAGTTCGAGCTGTGGACGGGCGCACCGGCGCCCGCGGGGGTTGTCGACGCGATGAGGAACACGGTCCTGGAGCGGCTCGGATGACGAGCGAACGCGTCACGTCCGGACTCGGGCGGCGGCGGTTGCTGGCCCTGGTATCGTGTGTCCTGGCCGGTTGCGGGGGCGGGCCGGGCAGGTCCGCCAGGAAGGACAACGAGACGTCCTCCAAGAGGAGTACGTATGTCCTCGGAGGGCAGACGCACGGAGTGCGGCGCCTCGAGGACGGGAGCGTATTGCTCGGGAGGGCGCCGAGGGGCCTCGGGCGGGGCGACAAGATGCCCGATAAGGGCGCGGCGGGGGGCGTGGCGTCGATTACGGATGCCCTCGCCCTGGGCAAAGTCGACGGGAAGTCCCTTCCCACCCCTGCGATCGTCAAGACTGTCTCGGACAGGAAGGGCCTCGATGCCTCCACGCGTCCGCGCCCCGCGAATCTCGAGGAGGCGCGCGCCAGAGCGCTCTCCGACCTCGCCTCGTCCAAGACCCACTACAGATACGAGGGGGCGCTCGCCGCGCGCGCGCTCAGGTTGAAGGAGGCCGTGCCGCTCCTCGCCAAGCTAGCGCGCGGCTCGGACGCGTCGGCCATCCCTGCCATAGGGGCGCTGGGGGCCATAGGCGGCGAGGAGGCGGCCCGCGCCCTCGCCTCGGCCCTCCGACGCCAGCGCGAGACCCTCGCGCGCGTCCGCATAATACGCGCCCTTGGAGCGACCCGCGAGAGATGCGCCCTGAAGCCGCTCCTTCGCGCCTTCGACACCGACCTAGCCCTCCCCCGGATCGAGGCCGCCCTGGCCCTCGGCAATCTTGGCAACGCCGACGCGGCACCCGTTCTCCGCAAGGCCCTGGCCGACGGGAAGGCGGTGACCGTTGTCAAGGTCGCGATCGCCTCTGCCCTCGCGCGCCTGGGCGACGCCGGGGGGATCGATGTGCTCGAGCGCGCGGCCTCCTCGAGGAGCCCCGAACTGGGGGCCATGGCCATTGAGGGCCTGGCGGCCGTTGCCGCCTCGGCCGACCCCGCCCGGGACGAGCGCGCCGAACGGACCCGAACGCGTGCCGCTCAGGGGATTGCTGTCTCCCTCGGGTCGCCCTACACGGCGGTCTGGGGCGCGGCCCTCAGGGCCATCGCGAGACTTAGGCCCGTCGCCGCGCTGCGCGTGCTCGATGCCTTGGAGAAGGCGGCGCCGGAGATCCGCCTGAGGGCCCGCATCGCACGGGCGGCCTTCGGCGGGAAGGGCTCGCGCGAGGTCCTCAAGCGGGCGCTCGTCCACCCGGCGTTCAAAATCCGCGCTGTTGCCGCGGAGATACTCGGTCTCCTCGGGGACCGCGCCGCGGTGAAGGCGCTCGGACGCTCACTCGAGGACCCGCGCTCCTCCGTGCGAGTCGCGGCTGCCTGGGCGCTCGGGCGGCTCGGCGACCCGGCGGCGGCCCCCGCGCTCTATCGGGCTAGGACCGGAAACGACCGCGCGCTCGCAGCCATGTGCGCCCGGGCCCTCGGGGCGATCGGACGTGCATCGGAAGGTACCCCGTGCGCCCCGACGGCCGCCCCCCCCTCAGACGGCGGCTACGAACTCGAGAAGATCATCCCCGGCGCGGACGGCAAGCATTTCTGCGTCGTGAGGCAGCCGGGCGGCTGGCTTGTCCTCCTCGGCCGCGGGGAGGAGACGTCCGCCGGCCACCGCGTCGAGCGGATCGTCGCGGGCGAGCGCGGCGGCGGGACGGTGTTCCTCTCGCGCGGCAAGGAGGCCCTGACGCTCCACGCTGCCCCCGCCCCCGCCCCCGCGACCTCGACGGAGACTGCCGCCCCGGCGGGGCCGGATCATTCGCGAAGGGCGGCGTCACCTTGACCGAGACGCGCGACGGGACGGTCGAGCGCGTGATCGACGCCAACGCCAACCGCGCACGCGAGGGGCTGCGCGTCGCGGAGGACTTCGCGCGCTTCGTCGTCGCCGACGGGGCGCTGGCCGGGGCGCTCCGCGATGCGCGGCACCGGGTGACGGAGGCCGTGCGCCGGGTCGCGCCTACGCTCTGGCTCCTCGCCGCGCGCGACACCGATGGCGACCCCGGCGCGGACGCTGGAACCTTCCCTCCGGCTCCTCGGGCTGCTCCCCCCGACGTCGCCGCGAGCGCCCTCAAGCGCGCCGAGGAGGCCCTTAGGTCGCTCGCCGAGTTCGCGAAGCTCGTCGACCCCGATGCCGCAGGCATGTTCGAGCGCGAGCGGTACGGGCTCTACGATCTCGAGAAGAGCCTTCTCATGGCCAGGGCCGACCTCCTGCGCATGCGCGACGTCGACCTCCTGGCCGTCATGGAGGCGGGATCGGCGCCAGCGCCGGCCGACGGCGCCGAGGCGGCCGTCGGGGCGGGCGCGGGCTGTCTCGTGATCGAGGAGGGGGCGCTCGGGGACGAGGCGGCCTTGTCGCTCGCGAAGGTTGTCCGGGAGCAGTCCATGTTACGCGGCGCGGTCTTCCTGGTCGGCGGGCGCGCTGACCTCGCGCGGATCGCGGGGGCGGACGGCGTCCTCCTCGGGCCCGGCGACGTGGCGCCCGCGCAGGCCCGGCGCGTCTTGGGAACGGGGGCGGTAGTCGGCTGCAAGGTCGCAGGGGAGGACGGGGCGTGCGCGGCTTCGGAAGCGGGGGCGACCTTTGTCGTCGTTCCGTTCGCCAGTATGCGAGGCGCGCCTCCGGATTCCGAGGGGATCCGTTTCTTCTCGGCGCTCTCGCCCGATGACGTGGACAGTGTCATCGACTCGGGCGCAATGAGGATCGCCATCTCGCTCCCCGGGTCGCCCGAGGCGGCCGCCAAGGCCGTCGGCGCGGCGAGGGAGGCCCTCGACAGGAATCGGTAGGCCGGCGACGCGATTGACTCGGCCTCGTCTCGGCAATAGCATCTTCTGGAGCGATGCTTCGGACTCGCCGGAGGAGGCGCGTTCTTGGGCATGGGATTCATCAACAGGTTGAAGCTCGGCTGGGGCAAGCTCCGGCGCGCCTACATCCACGCGCTCAATCGGTCATACCTTCGCCGCAACCACGCGCGGCGCAGAGGCGAGTGCGCCCGGTGCGGCGCCTGCTGCAAGCTCATGTTCCGCTGTCCCTATCTCAAGGAAAGCGATGGCGGGACCGAGTGCGTCCGCCACGGCACGCGCTGGGAGAACTGCCGTGTCTTCCCCATCGACGAACGCGACATCGCCGACCGCGATCTGGTTTCCAAGAACGGCCCCTGCGGCTACTCCTTCGAGCCGTCCAAGCGGTCGGCGAGGTGGTTCCCGGTCATCCTGGCGGTCGTTACGGGGCTGGCGGGTGCGAACGGTCATGCGCTCGCCGCCGAAGCCGGAAAGGCCAAGCGTGAAGCGCCCCTCGCCCTTCGCGCCAGCTTCGCCTCCGGCAGGGCGCCCGAGGGATGGCGGATCGCATCGGGCACGTGGGAGCCCGCGAGGAAGGGCCTCCGCTGCGCGAGCGACGCGGCGGCCGTCGCGGCCACGTTGCGCGACGACATGACGCCTGTCTCGGGGATGGACTTCCGCGTCGAGATCTGGGCGACGTTCGAGGCCGACGGCAGGTTCCCCATCAGCAGCATGGGTCCGGGTTTCCACATCGGTGTCAGGTGGGGCAAGCTCGAGGCGGGGGTGAGCGCCCTGGGCCCTCACCGCCGCGCGGAGGTCGCGTTCCAGGGCAAGCGCCACTCCTCCGGCCTCGACTCCGGCCACACCGGAGGCAAGTTCCGTGCGGAGGTCGCGCTCGGAAACGGGCTAGTGTCGGTCCGCGTCGGCAAGGAACGCCCGTTCGTCGTCCGCGATGTCTTTGGAAGTCTCGCGTCGAACGCGCCCCGCGACGTTGTGGTGTCCGCAGGTCCGGGAACCGTGATCCACGCGGTGCGAGTCTCGGCGACGCCCGTCAGGGCGCGCGCGCGGACGCTCGCCCGAGGGGACGAGGCCTGGCGCGGGGGCGACCGCCGGCGCGCGGCGGTCTCGTACATGGAGGCGCTGTCCGACGACTCTCTCGCGCGGCCTGAGCGCGCCGAGGCGGCGCTCAAGCTCGGGCTGCACTTCACCGAGACCGAGGCCTTCATCGACGCGGCGCGGTCGTTCGACCGGGCGCAGCGGCTCGACCATGGGGGGCCCTGGGGCGAGCGGGCCCGGGTGGCGCTGGGGCGCTCGGCCCTCGCGGTCGGCGACGCGGAGACGGCGCTGAGGTTCGCGCGCGCGGCTGCTGAGGCGGCGGGGCCGGCGCTGGAGGACTGGGGGGAGTTCAGCGGCCTCGTCTCCAGCGCCCGGAAGGGCCTGGTCGGAAGGGGCGAGGGCTCGCGCGCCACCTACGCGCTCCGGCTGATCGCCGAGCGGCTGGAGTGGGACCGTTTCGCGCGTCAGCGCACGCGGTGGGCGTGGGAGGAGGTCGCCAAGTCGCTCGACGGCCGCGGGTGGGAGGCGGAGGCGACGGCCGTCCGAAGGCGCGCGATGAGCGTCCTTGGCCGCCGCGTCGAAGTCCCCGCGACCGCGATGGAGCTCACGTCCGATACCCCAGCGCCGAGCGATGCGGCGCCCGCAGACACCCCGCCCGCAGAGATGGAATCCCCCACCCGCGGCGAGGGCGAGTGATGCGTCCCCCGGCGCGTTCCTCCGGGATACGCCCTCTGCTTCTCTTGATCGCGCCGGTCTGGCTGATCGCATGCGCCTGCGAGACGCGCCCCCCCGCGTCTGATCGGCCACCCGCACCACGCGCGAACGTGGGGGCCGCCGCGCCGCGCGAGCGGACCATCCCGAGCGCGTTCACCGTCGCCACGTTCAACATGAACTGGGGGAACGTCGACCTCTCAGACCCGGTCCGCGTCGTCGCGGGGTCGAAGGCCGACGTCGTCTGCATGCAGGAGACGACCCCCCAGGCCGAGCGCGCGATCCGCCGCGACCTCTCGGGACGGTTCCCGCACATGCACTTCACCGGGAACGTCCGCTACAGCTCGGGCTTCGCGATCCTCTCGAGGACGCCCCTCTCGAACGTGCGGCTCCTCGAACCGAAGTTCGGCTTCTTCGGGACGTTGCTCGCGGACGTCGAGCTGGGGGCCAGGCGCGTTCGCGTGGCGTCGGTGCACCTGGAGCCCGTCGTCCCGCGCGAGGGCGAGGGCGCCGGGGACATCCTTGCGCTCTTTTTGAAAGTGGAGGACCTGCACCTGAAGGAGATCGGTCGCATCGCGCCGGAGCTGCCCGAGGGCGCCCCGGCCATCGTCGCCGGCGACCTGAACAGCGCCTCGTTCGGCTCCGCCCCGCGCTTCCTCAAGAGTCGCGGATTCGTCGACAGCTTCGCGGCGGTCACCGAGAAGCCCGACGCCCACACCACCTGGCACTGGAACCACCACGGCACGGACCTGCGCTTCAGGATCGACTACGTCTTCCACTCGCCCGACATGCGCACCGTGGGGAGCCGCGTCGTCGAGGCGCCCTCGTCCGATCACGCGCTCGTCGTGAGCCGCCTCGAGTGGGCCGATGCGGACGCCGAGTAGCCGCGCGCTTCCGGGTCCCGCCTCGACGGGCACCGCCCCGCAGCGCCCCCAAGGCGCCTCCCGGGAGTTGACCATGGACTTGGCGTAACCATATCGCGTGGCTATGTGCATGACCTCTGCGCCCTCGCAACCGGTGAAAACATTGCCCGACGATCATGCATAGAGTGGATTGCGCCGGCCCCGTGCCGGCCGGTCGGCTTGACTCTGTCCGCCCCCGGCTTCCAGACCGGCCATCACACCTAAGGCGTGAGCCGCGTCAACCGGCGCCTGCCGAAGCCGGTTTGTGGTGCAATACGATATTGGTGGATATGGCAGGAGGACGCCGCTACTTGTCATGACCCTCGGCGATGAGCGAGATCTCCACCGGCGCGCCCTTGGGGAGCGCCGCCACGCCCACGCACTCGCGCGCCGGGGGCGCGTCGCCGAAGTAGCGGGCGTAGACCTCGTTCATCCGCGAGAACTGAGACAGGTCCGTCATGAAGACCGACACCTTCACGGCGTGGGCCAGGTCGAGCCCGGCGGCGTGGAGCACCTCGCGAAGATTGAGTATGCAGCGCTCCGTGGCCTCCTCGATGGGGCCCGTCACGAGTTCGCCCGTCGCGGGGTCGAAGGGTATCTGCCCGGAGCAGAAGACGAGCCCGCCGACACGAATCGCCTGGCTGTAGGGGCCGACCGCAGCGGGCGCGTTCTCTGTGGCAACGATCTCGCGGGCCATGCGTCCCCCTTCGCTACGCGTCGCCGCAGAGCGCGCGCTCAACGACCGCGCATATGGCGTGGCCGATCTTACCATGGCACTCCTGGATGCGCGCGGTGACGTCGGACGGTGCCTTGAGCGCAATGTCGGCGGCCTCGGCAAGAGCGCCTCCCGCGCGGCCCGTCAGCGCCACCGTTCGAACGCCCATGGTGCCCGCCTGTTCGACCGCGCGAAGGCAGTTCGTCGAGTTGCCGCTCGTGGAGTAAACAAGGAGTATGTCGCCACCGCGTCCCAACGCCTCCACCTGTCGGCGGAAGACGGCCTCGAAACCGTAGTCGTTCCCGATGTACGTGAGGGCGGAGGTGTCGGTTGTGAGCGCGACGGCGGGGAGGCCGCGCCGCTCCATCTCGAAGCGCCCCGAAAGCTCAGCCGCGATGTGCTGGCTGTCGGCGGCCGAGCCGCCGTTCCCGCAGAGGAGGACCTTGCCCCCTGCGCGGATGCTCTCGATGACGAGCGCCGCGACCTCCGCGACCGCCGCGCGGAGGTCATCCATCGCCGCGAGTTCGGTCGCGACCGACGCCGCCTCTTCGAAGATGGCGGCGATATCCTGCTCGACATTTTTCGCGTCGTCAGCCACCTGCTGGTCCCTCCGCCTAGTCGTCCCGCCACTCGCGCCGCTCGGGGCTCGCGGTGACCTCGTCCGTCTTGATGCGCGCGATCATGTCGCTGGTGCCGCCGTCGTCGGTGAGCGGCACGCGCACGATGTCGCCTCCACACGAGCGCACGAACTTGGCCCCGACGATCTGGTCCTCGGTATACTCGCCACCCTTGACGAGAACGTCCGGGCGCAGCTGCTCA
>Ga0272441_10006555_pt1 | contig 19413 bp, 17 predicted proteins | sample SSMProp6N_FD_193582 | JGI IMG/M metagenome (GOLD analysis project Ga0272441, IMG submission 193582) | Marine sediment archaeal communities from Little Sippewissett salt marsh, Falmouth, MA, United States - SSM-Prop-6N | ecosystem: Environmental > Aquatic > Marine > Wetlands > Sediment ... | reverse complement strand
AAAGGCGGTGTGAAGCAAATGACCATGAGTTTGGCATGTGAATGGGCTAAATATAACATTCAGGTAAATGCTGTGGCACCAGGTTATACAAATACAAAGATGGCAGCTAATATAGATAAGAATTCGGAACGCTATAAAAGAATAATGTACGCTACACCTATACAAAGATTTTGTGAAGTAGAAGAATTAGTAGGTGCTTACTTATTTCTTTCTTCAAATATGGCTAGTTATGTTACAGGACATACTTTTCCGGTTGATGGTGGCGGTTGTGCTTCTTATGTTTAAAAAAGAGTATTTTTAGGGTTGGGAGAGAACATTTGAAAAAATATTATAAAATATTAGAGGAACATAAAAAAGATAATTTTCAAAAGTTTTATGAAATAGGTTTCTTAAGCGAAAAAGAATATTCTGGATGTGGGCAAGCAACTATAGCTCCATTCGTAGAATTGCTTGAGATTAATGAGATAATGTATAAAGCAGCTTCTGGATTACTCGCAGGAATAGGATATCGGGGAGATGCTTGCGGAGCATATGTTGCAGGAGTGATGGTTATTAGTTATATATTTGGAAGAGAATATATAGACCTGAAAGACGATGTTGAATCTGCTAAAGAAAAATATAGAAGAACTGCAAAAATTGTAAATAAATTTAGAGAAAAATTTATTGATAAATATAATGGAATTAATTGCAAGGAAGTACAAGTGGCAATATTTGGAAGATTCTATAATCTTTTAAATCCTACGGAAAAAATTGCTTCTTTAAAGGCAGGCTCTCATATCGATAAATGTACTTCTGTTGTCGGTAATGCTGCTAGAATAGTGGCTGAATTAATATACAGTGAATTAAAAGAGGATTTTAAAGAGTAATAAGTTATTCTAGATTAAAAAATAAGCAACCATTTACATAATCAATTTGATGCTTGACAATTCTTTATGAGATTGTTAATATGTTAATATTATAATAATATTTGTTATTTTTTTAACATGTTATAAATTGAAGCCCCTTTTTAACTAAAAAATTATTGAATTAATAAGGGTACATATTATTTGTTAGAACAGTATTTAAGAAAAAAAATATCAAACAGTATTTTTGAATGAAATGAGGAAATTAGAATGAACACAAATAACAACGGACGTTTTGAAGGAAAAGTTGCAATTATTACTGGTGCCGGAAAGGGAATAGGGGAACAAATTGCTTATGATTTAGCTTTAGAAGGAGCTAAGGTAGTATTGGTAGATATCGATAACAATTCTCTTGCATCTGCAACCGATAGAATAAAATCTAAGGGAGGCAAATGCTTTCCTGTGCAATGTGATGTTTCATCGAGTTTGCAGGTGGAAAAAATGGTCAGTACAATTCTTGATTCTTTTGGTAAAATTGATATTTTAGTTAATAATGCAGGGATATTGATTACTGGTAGTCTAAAAGATGTTACAGATGAACTCCTGGATAAAATAATAAACGTAAATCTAAAAAGCGTTCTTTATCTTTCTAGATCTGTAGTTCCATTCATGAAGAAAAATAACTATGGTAGGATTGTCAATGTCGCATCAATTACTGGTGTTCGAGGAGATAATTCAACATTGCCCTGTTATGGAGCTTCAAAAGGAGGGGTTATCACATTCACCCGTTCATTAGCTCGAGAACTTGCTCCATTTGGAATTACAATTAATGCAGTCGCACCACATGCAATAATGACAGAGCTTATGAGTTATTGGTCCGTTGAAAAGAAAAATAGTGCTAGAAAAAAGATTCCGGTAAATCGCCTAGGTACACCAAAAGATGTTTCTTGGTTAACTTTATTTTTATTATCAGAAGAATCTTCCTTTATAACTGGCGAGACTGTGAATGTAAACGGTGGATATTACATGAATTAAATTTTTCATTTACAATACTAATTGTACATTTTAACAAAAAATTACTAAAAAAATTACTGTAAATTTTATCAAATAAAATTATATTATAGAAAAAAGGATGTATTTGAATTTATAAAGAGCGTATTGTTTTATTTTTTAGGCTTAATTATTTTTACAAGAATATAGTAAGTAGTCTTAAACCAGGTAAGGCCTTTCTATTTGAATACGAAAAGTTGAACAATGATAGAATTTGCAAAAATTGTCTATAGGAAACATAATTATTAGCAATTATAATTAGCTCGCTATGAAGTTTACTTAATGATTATTTCTTCAACCCTCCGTAAATTTGAGGTTTTTGAGAAATTTGGAAAACTTCTGTAAATGGTGAATGTCTGTCAATTGGAAAGGAAAATCAATGATTATTGCCATCCAATCTAATAGGTAAAAGTGAAGACTTTTTAGCATATGTCTGCATATAAGTCGAATGATAGGCATTTGAAACCTTAAATTTCTTCATTTAAGTTACTCTAATGAGAGAGCAATTATACTAGAAGGTACAAATTAATCTTTTCATGTTTTTCAATAAGTGTGTCAGCCATTACTTATCATTTATTTATTTTGGGAACCTATGAAAAATATTTATATCTCTGAATGATCATCAATAACGTAGACTCTAAAATGCATTAATTTTCAAAAAAAACGGAAAGAGGAACGAATATTGAAATTATCTTATTAGGAGGTGATAGAAAAGCAATAATATTAAGTGCTTTTAATGAAAATATTGTTATTGTTATATTGTTTTAAAAAAAAGGAGGAAAAAATGATTAATAAAAGATTTAACTTATTTACTTTGGTAATTGCCCTTGTGATTATCTTATCACTATCAATGGGTGCAAGCGCCAAACTCTCTTTCGGTGCAAGTGTTTTAAATCGTCAAAATATATATTCATGTATTCTTGAAGACTATTTAAAAGAAGCGGCAAAGAACCTTGATGTTGATATAGTAGTAATGGATGGTCAAAATGATAGTAGTAAGCAAATAGACCAAGTTCAGGATTTTATTACATCAGGTGTGGATGCTATTCTACTTGCACCAGCTTCTATTGATGGTGCAAAAGGAGCTTATAAATTAGCTAAAGAGGCAGGTGTACCCGTTTTTACTTTTGATTGTGGGGCACCGGGAGATTTTGTTGCCCATGTTGGCACAGATAATTATAAAGGTGGAATCTTAGCTGCCAAGTATGTAGCAGAAGAAATATTGAAAAATCAAGAAGGTAAAATAGCATTTGTTGGCTTTAAGGAAATTGAACCTTGTGTTTATAGAGAAGAAGGTTTTTTTGATACAATAAAAAAATATCCAAATATTGAAGTAGTTGATATTCAAAATTGTTCCGGGAGTGTTGAAAAAGCTATCAGTATTACTCAGAATATGCTATTAAAACATGATGACTTAGAGGCTATTTTTTATATAGGAGATCCCTTTGCTATAGCAGGTTATCAAGTTGTAAAATCTGAAAAAAGAGATGTAAAAATCGTTGGTTTTGATGCAAGCCCTGACGTTGTAGCAGAGATTAAAAAAGATAATGGGATACTCGTAGCCACTGTAGCGCAAGATGCCAAAGGAATTGCAAGTACAATTGTAAAATATGCAGTTGATCACCTCAACGGAAAAGAAGTACCACAAACTACACTAATCGAGGGATATATTGTAGATCTAAAAAATGTGAATCAATAGATTAGCGATTAACATTCAGTTAATATTTAAATAATTAACACTGTTGGTTAGGGAAATGAGATCGGAAGATTAAATCCCTAACCAACTAATTAAATGATTGACAAGAGTAAAGAAGGGAACGGGGGTATTAAAGATTCAATCAATAATTAAGATGCCCAAGCAAAATTTGCTTAAAATAAGAAATGTTTCAAAATCTTTTCCGGGAGTAAAAGCGTTAGATGCTGTGTCTTTGGAAATATACTCCGGGGAAGTGCATGTCATTATTGGTGAAAACGGTGCTGGAAAATCAACTTTAATAAAGATAATTTCAGGAGTTTATCAAAATGATGACGGCGAATTACGACTAAAAGGGAAATTAGTACATTTTACTGATCCGCAACAAGCGATTAAAGCGGGAATCAGTGTTATTCACCAAGAGCTTAGTTTAGTTCCCGATTTAACCGTTGCAGACAATATATTTTTAGGACGTGAGTTGATAAAAGGAAAATTTCTTGAAAAAAAAGAGATGAACCAAAAAACTCAGGAAATTCTTACTTCTTTGGATTTAGATATAAATCCTGAAGAAAAAATCAGAAACCTAAGTACAGCTAAGAAGCAAATGGTAGAAATAGCGCGAAGTGTTTCTTGGAATTCTTCATTGGTTATCATGGATGAACCTACCTCTTCGTTAGCCAAGCATGAGGTAGATTCCTTATTTAAGATAATAAGAAAGCTTAAAAGTGAAAATGTTGGCATTATTTATATTTCGCACAGATTGCAAGAAATTCCGGAAATTGGTGATAAGGTTACTGTTTTAAGAGACGGAGTTTTAATTAAAACTTTACCTGTTATTGAAACAAATGAGGCTAAATTGGTTTCGCTAATGGTAGGTCGCCAAATTAATAATTATTACCATCGGGAGAATAAAAAGACGGGTAAGATAGTTTTAAAAGTAGAAAGCATTACCAGAAAATCCCATTTCAAGGATATTTCTTTTAATCTAAGAAAAGGAGAAATCTTAGGTATTGCAGGTTTAATTGGTGCCGGAAGGACCGAATTACTTAGAAGCATTTTTGGTGCGGATAAAATAGAAAACGGGAGTATTTTTTTAAATGGTAAATTAACTAATTTTAGCCATCCGGTACAAGCAATACATCATAAAATAGGATTAGTACCTGAGGAGAGAAGAAGTCAGGGATTAATGCTTAATAAGTCCATGAGAGAAAACGTTTCCTTACCAAGTTTAAACATTCACGCTAAAAAGGGATTTGTAGATAAGTTATGGGAAACAAAAGCAAGTGAAGATTATAAAAAGAAGTTGCAAGTAAAAACCCCATCAATAGAAACAACTCTTAAATCCTTGAGTGGTGGGAACCAACAAAAAGTAATTATTGCCCGATGGTTAGCTGCTGATTCAAAGATATTATTACTTGACGAACCAACTAGGGGGATTGATGTCAATGCCAAGGCTGAAATCTATCACTTGATGAATGATTTTACAAAATCTGGTGGAAGCATTCTTATGGTTTCATCAGAACTACCGGAAATTTTAGGCATTGCGGATAGAATTATTGTTATGCGTGAAGGTATAATTACAGGAATTCTGGATCATCGAGAGGCAAGCGAAGAGAAAATCATGACTTTAGCTACATTGGATAAGTAAAAAAAGAAGGAGTTTTGAATATATGAAATTGGGAAAAAATAAACTGGGAGATTATGGACTTTTATTAACTTTTATCGTAATATGTATTTTCGTTTCTATTATGACTCCAAAATTTTTACTTCCACAAAATATAAGAAACATTATGACTCAAATTTCTATTAATGCATTACTGGCAACAGGTATGAGCTTTGTTATTTTGACCGGAGGAATAGATATTGGAGTAGGATCTGTTGCTGCTCTGGCAGGGGTATTAATACCAGGTTTTTGTAAATATTTTTCCGAGCTATCCCCTCTTTCTTATGTTTTAATTGGATTGTTAGGTAGCATTATTATAGGTGTGATTTGCGGAGGATTTAACGCAATAGCTATTACAAAATTTAACGTCCATCCATTTATTGCAACTTTAGGAATGTTAAGCATTGCCCGCGGTTTGGCATATGTCTATACTGGAGGTAAACCAGTTTTCGGACTTCCAGATTCCTTTGGATGGTTGGGTCAAGGTTATATAGGACCAATACCAGTTTTAGTTATAGTCATGATATTGATCTTGGCTATTGCTCATGTTATTTTAGATAAAACAGTTCCTGGGCGTTATATTTACGCAGTAGGAAGTAATGAAGAAGTTGCAAAACTTAATGGAATAAAAGTACATCGAATAAAATTTATGGTATATATTATCAGTGGAATATTATCTGCATTGGCTGGAGTTTGCCTATCATCAAAACTTGTGTCGGGTCAACCAATGATAGGATCTGGATATGAACTCAATGCAATTGCCGCAGCAGTAATGGGTGGTATAAGTATGTCAGGAGGAAAAGGGAAAATTATAAATACTATTATGGGATTATTGACGATAGGAGTAATTAATAATGGTATGAGCTTGATTGGCGTATCTTCTTATTGGCAAACCGTTGTAATGGGTTTTATTATTGTTGGTGCAGTATCAATTGATCAATATAAGAAAGCACAATAATTTTATCATTTGTTAAGTAATTATTTTTATAGAGTAGTATCCAAAGTAAATTGTAAATATACATAAAGGAAGAATCATAAGTGATTTTTTATAATATGGGAGCAGAGAATAAAAGAAGAAGAGAAAATAAAAAATTACATATTAGAAAAAATAATTAAAAATATTATGGTATAATTATTTTGGTTAAATAAAAAATATTTTAAAGAGAAAGTAATAGTATTATGGTAGATAAGAATTTTCGTCATAATTATATATTAAGAAAATTGTCCATTGATGGATTTGCCAATATCAAAGATCTTTCTAGTAGATTAAAAGTAACTGAAATGACCATCCGTCGAGACTTGAGACAACTAGCTAAACAGAATATTGTTAATCTAATTCCTAGCGGAGCAGTTTTAAAAAAGAATAGTTTTTCTGAATCAAATGAAGAAAAATATTTTATTGAAAAAGCTGAATCTGTAATGTTAGAAGAAAAAATAAAAATTTCTCGAAAGGCTGCTTCTTTAATAGAACCAAATGATATTATCGTTATTGATACCGGAACAACTCCAGAAAACCTTCCAAAATTTATTCCGGAGAATATTCCCATTACAATCATCTGTTATACATTAAATCTTTTACTAAATGTATATGAAAACAAAAATTGGCAATTAGTTTTTCCGGGTGGTTATTTTCATCAAGATACTTTTATGTTTGAAAGACCCGAAGGTATTGAAATGATTAAAAAAATAAGAGCCAATACTGCTTTTATTACTGCCGCGGGAGTAACAGAAAGATTGGGGCTTACTTGTGCTTCAAATTATGAAAAAAATACGAAACAAGCAGTGATAGAATCTTCTGATAAGAATATTTTATTAGTTGATTCATCTAAATTCGGAAAGGTGAAAATTTCTCATTTTGCTGAAATAAAAGATTTTGATGCTATCATTACCGATTCCGGTATTTCAAAAGAATTTAAAGATATTATTGAAAACAGTGGCATCACACTGTATATTGTATGATGGATTTCTAAAGTTATTTTTTAAAATAGAATATTTTGGAAAATAAAGGTTTTTCATTTATATAGTAGAATAATAAAAGTAGAGCAAATAATATAATATTTTTTTACTAAGCAGAATATTTATTCTAATATTTTAAGAAAAAAAATAACATCCAGCTGTAAAACTTTGCTTCAAATTTAAAACATCACATCTAAACTAAGAATTCCAATCAATTTTCATCTTCAATATTTGTATTTTTTGATTTAATATTAGTCTTGAGTCATAAAATATTTTTATACGTCCAAATAGTAATATCTTACTGATGGATTATATTACATGATAACGATCAGATAGATGCAAATATCTGTTATAAAACCAGATAATCCTCTTATTGTTTAAAATGATAGATAAGAAAAAAAGTAAAATGGGAAAGAAAAAATACCAAAATACTCAACTATAACATCATAATCGCTTATGATTCCTTGAATTAGACAAAATTAAAATATAAAGGAGGTGTCAGTCATGACAAAAGCAGTTTCAAGTATTAGCATTAAATCTCCAGTAGATAAAATTTTTAATTATATCAGTGAACCAATTAATCAACCAGAGATATGGCCAAGCTTGATGGAGATTAAGGATGTGGAACGGTTACCCAACGGCAATACCAAGAACCGGTGGGTATACAAAATGGCAGGTATTCGATTCGAAGGAACCAGTGATGGCGTTGAATACATTCCCAACCAGCGTATCGTAAGTAAGACCAAGGGGGGTATAGCGAGTACTCAGACATGGGCATTTCAACCTGAAGGCGACGAGACAAAGGTAACCTTTGAGGTTGATTACACAATTCCGATTCCTCTACTTGGTAAGCTTGCTGAGGCTATTATCGTTAAGATGAATGAGCATGAAGGAGATGTAATCCTTGCAAATTTGAAAGCCAGAATGGAAATGTAATTTCCAACCAATTTTGATAGAATCGACAGCGCAAAAACCCTTCAGTATTTTGCTGAAGGGTTTTTGTATCAATTTGCATTATCAGAAAAAGGGAGCCAGAGAATAATAAATAATTCTATTTTTTCTGGAATAAACCTATAAAATTTACAAATAAATTTCCTCTGAAATCTTAGGGAAGTATCTTTCAGGTAAAAGTATAGAGAAAGAGAGTATTCATATTTTTATCTTATTCCATCTTTTTTATTTTGAATAAAATGGTTTGCAGGGATTTAATAAAAAGGGAGTATAATTTAAGAAATAGTTATACCAAAGATGAAGAGCTGAACCCATTGTTTAACTTTAAACACTTGACAAAAAAATTAATTTTGGTTACATTTAACAAGTAAGGTTTTTGCAATTACTCAATCGCATAAAAAACCTTGCAAAATAATTAGACAAAGAAAGGAGATGAAGTATAAAAATGCGAGCACCAAAGTTAAGCACCTGGCTTATATCAATTATTTTGGCGATTTTAGGGATTCTCCTTTATCTTGGAAATATAAGAATACCATTCCTTGCACCTTACTACTTCTGGCTCGTTGTAGCAGCTTTTATATTGCTTGCCCTGGGAAGCATCATAAAAGGTCTATAATTTTCTTGATCCAATAATAGATAAAAAAGTTTTAAAATTATCTAAAGAAGTTGAAGTTATTTAGAAGCAAGTCTTTAAATATAGAATTCCATTATTGATAAACTCGTTATTATGCAAATATTAGTTCTGAAACGAATGAAAACAATTCAAGAAAAATATTGTATAGATTTTCTCAATAAGAAGTGAAAAATTTATCCGATTTGGATAACTAAAACACAATCTGTCCTTTGGCATTTGCCAGAGGTTTTTTTATTTAAAAAAAGGGTTATTGTAAATTATGTAGAATTTAAAAAATATAAATCCCCTTTTCTTAAATAAATTATTTAAATCCAATAAATAATTGAAAATAATTATCAAGGGAGTAAAAATATGATGAAATATGAAGGAAAGAAAATTGCCATTTTAGTTGAAGATTTATACGAAGATTTAGAATTATGGTATCCATATTATAGATTATTAGAAGAAGGTGTTGATGTGAAGCTCATCGGACCGGAAGTGAAAATCTATTTAAGTAAACATGGATATCCGGCGAAAGCGAATTTATCTGCAAAAGAGGTGAAAGCAGATGATTTTCAGGGAATTATCGTGCCTGGAGGCTATGCTCCTGACAAATTACGCCGTTATCCGAAAATACTTGATCTGGTTCGGGGAATCTTTAAAAAGGGCGGTATCGTCGCTTCTATCTGTCATGGTCCCTGGGTCCTCATCTCGGCGAACATTATGAAGGGTAAAAAAACCACAGCTGTGATTGCTCTCAAGGATGATCTTGAAAATGCCGGAGCGATTTACCTGGATAAAGAAGTCGTGATAGATAATAATTTGATTACTTCCAGGTCTCCTCTGGACCTACCGGCTTTCCTTCCGGCTATTATTGAAGGTTTACAAAATAACTAGAATCATTGAAAGGAATAAATCATGAGAATATTTAGCGGGTTTTTTATTGGAATCGTATTATTGGTGATAGGAGTCATTTTACTATTAAATAGTATTTTTAATTTTAATGTACATACCTTCAAATTAATCGTTGGAATCGTTATCGTCATACTGGGTATCTTTATTATGTTTAATGGCTTTGGCATCCAGGATACCACCAATATTATCTTTAGGGAAGGGACTATTCGAGTGGAAGAAGTCGAGAGAGAGTATAATATTATCTTTGCTTCCGGAGTCATTGATTTATCAAAAATAGACCTAGAGGATAAGATAAAACGAGTAAAGATAAATACCATATTTTCTGAGGGCAAAGTCATTTTGAATGCCGAAATCCCTGCTTTGATTCGGGCAAGTTCTGCTTTTGGCGAATTGTCATTAGGGAATTCTTCTATCGGGGCATTTGGTACTAAAAAATATAGAATAGGAGATATAGATACTGACCGGGGATATTTGGATATTGAGGCCAATGCGGTATTTGGCAGATTAAGAATGGTGACCGTTGATTAAATGAAAAAAACAGGGGCAATGATTTGCCCCTGTTCAGATACACTTTGAAATTATTTCCCTGTATCCGGCCAAAAACTGCTATTTATTCTTCGCAATGATATTTATAAAACCTTCTTTCCTGCCCTGATTCACTGGGCTAAAAGTTTATTCTGCGTAAAGCAAACGGTTTGAAAGAATTTATTGTCAAAAATTCCTTCCCATCAGTGATGGTTTTGAACTGCCGCTACATCACTCCATTTCAAGCAATGCCCTCGCTATAATTTCCCCTAATTTTCAATCATAAACTATTTTTTATTTTTTTTAAAATAAACTATTGACAACAAATATATAACATGGTATATATAGACTGACGGTCAGTCTATATATGAATGGAGGATTTATCCATGACAAGAATCCTTAAAAATTACCATGAACGAAAAGACGAATTCCTTGATACGGCTCAGCAGCTGTTTTTTACTCAAGGTTATGACCAAACCTCTGTGGATGCGATTATCCGTAAAATAGGCCTTTCCAAGGGGACTTTTTATTATTATTTCAAATCGAAAGAAGATTTACTGGATAAACTGACTTGCAAAATGGGAGACAAAATTTTAGAGGAAGTTAAAAAAATTGCTGACAGAGAGGATTTAGATGCTGTTGACAAATTAAATAAAGCCTTTGCTGCGACCAGAAACGTAAAATTGGAAAATATTGAATTATTAAAAGTGTTGATAAAAGTACTTTATAGTGACAGGAATTTGTTTTTCAGGTATAAAATATTTCTGAAATTTACTGAGTTGATAACACCCGAATTTGCAAAAATCATCAGGCAGGGTGTGAATGAAAAGGCATTCAATACACAATATCCGGGGGAAGCTGCAAGATTGATATTCGAAATAGCAAATACACTTTCCGGAAAAATTCCCGGCCTTATCATTAATTTAGATAAAAATCCCGAAAACCTATACAAAGTTGAAAAGGAATTTAAAGTGTACGAAAACGCCATAGAAAGAATCATCGGTGCCAAAGAAGGAACTTTTAACATTGTTGACCGGAATATATTAGAGAATTTTTCTGAGAAGCTGAAAGATTGATATGAATGAACCATTAGGCTCTTTAATCTCAAATCATAGGAATGGGAGAGAAAATGTTTAGTATTAAACTTGGCCTAAAAAATTTAACCCGTCAGAAAAGAAGGCATATTCTAACCATTTTAGTGATTGCTTTTGCTTTTTTTATTTATCTGTTTCTGGATTCTTTAATGGAAGGCATGACGGAAATGGCTTTTAACAATATAAAAGATTATGAAACAGGAAGTATCCAGTTGGCTTATCCCGGCTATTGGGAAGACAAAGATAAAATGCCCCTGGAAAATTTAATTGATTATGATGAAGATATGAAAAAAAGCCTAAAAAGTATGGATGGCGTATTGGGAATTTCTCCTGAAATAAGATTCAAGGCCAATCTGAATAATGGGATTGATGAAATTGCGGTCCAGGGTGTTGGTATCTCAATTGAGCCATACAATGATGTTTTTGCGACTCAAAATCATGTCATTGAAGGTTCAATGTTTGCCCCGGGGGAATCAAAAGCGGTGATGGGTGTGAAATTAGCCGAATTAATGGACCTAAAAGTAGGCGATAATATGACACTTTTATTTAGAACGAAAGAAAATACTTTTAATACCATTGATTTGGAAATTTCGGGATTAGTACACACACCGAATCCCTTAATCAATAACGGAAAAGTCTTTGTGCCTTTAAATGTTGCCCGGGAGGCCTTGAATGTTGAAAATGGTGTGAGCATGGTGGCCGTTAAAACAAGTAAGGATAATCATATTGATTCAACCATTGAAAATATCCATCCAATTTTTCAGGCAAAAAATCTGGATATTCATGCTTATTCCTGGATGGAATCTGCGAAAACCGTGATAGCCATCCGAACGGCAGAGGATGCGGAAACTGCTGTTATGTTAATCATAATTTTATCCATTGGCATGATTGGAATTATCAATAATGTGGTTTTGTCCAGCCTGGAAAGAAGCAGGGAAATCGGTATGATGAAAGCATTGGGAATGCGGGAGTGGGAGATTGTTTCAGTCTTTATGGTAGAAGCAATCGGTCTGGGTATTCTTGGTGGATTGGCAGGCTGCATTTTAGGCTATGCAGGTGTTTGGTGGATTACTGAAATCGGGTATGATTTAAGTTATATTGGTGGAGATATGTCATCATATGGTGTACCGATCATCGATAGAATCTATGGCGCCTGGAATTATTCTTCTTTTGTCTTTATTTTCTTTTTTGGAATAGTGGTTGCTTTGCTTTCCAGTGTAGTTCCGGCTTACTGGGCAGCACATAAGGATCCGGTAGAAGCCATCTATAACCGTTAGGAGGAAAATTGGAATAAAGAAAATTACTAAAGAAAATGTTCTTAAATACATGCATCGGATTGTTTATTAATGGATAAAAAAATGATTGGTTTATTTAAATTCATAAAGGAGGTAAACTAAATGTCTTTACTCGAACTAAAAGAAGTCAAAAAAATTTATCAGCAGGGGAAGATAAAAGTGCCGGCCCTGAGAGGCGTGGACTTGCATGTGGAAGAAGGTGAATTTACCACCATCTTTGGCCCTTCCGGTTCCGGAAAAACAACACTTTTAAATATGATAGGATGTCTGGATACTCCTACTGAAGGAGAAATTCGCCTGAATGAAAAGAAGGTCAGTGATTTATCCCGAAAAGCACTTGCCATGACCCGTCGCCATAACATCGGCTTTGTTTTCCAAAGCTATAACTTGATTCCGGTATTAACAGCTTATGAGAATGTAGAATTTGCCATTCGCTTGATTGACCATACCTCAGCATTGCAAATCAAAGAGAAAGTACTAAAAATATTGGATGAAGTGGGACTCAATGGATTGGAGAATAGAAGGCCGAATGAACTTTCCGGCGGAGAAAAACAGAGGGTAGCCATTGCCAGAGCTTTAGTGAAAGAACCTAAACTTGTTTTAGCAGACGAACCGACAGCCAATCTTGATTCTAAAAATGCTGCAGATGTTGTGGACATCATGCGGAAAATGAATAAAGAATTAAAGACAACATTCATCTTTTCTACTCATGACCCCATGGTCATGAAATATGCGAGAAGATTAATCAATCTGAAGGATGGTATGATTTCGGCCGATGAAAGGAGGGGGTAAAAGATGTTTAGCTTTAAACTGGGCTTGAAAAATCTTACCCGTCAAAAAAGGAGAAATTTCATTACAATATTTGTGATTGCCTTCGCATTTTTAAGCTATTTAATGATGGATTCCATTATGAACGGCATGGAGGAAATTTCTTTTGATAACATCATCAATTACGATACAGGGAATGTTCAAGTAGCTTATCCTGAATACTGGGAAGACAGGGATGAACTGTTCCTGGAAAATTTAATGGATTTAAATAGGGATATGGAAGAGAGTATAGAGAATACGGATGGATTGTTGGGAGTATCTCCAGAGTTAAGATTTAAGGCCAACCTGAATAACGGGATAGATGAAGTATCGGTTCGGGGGGTGGGTATTTCTATCGAGAAATATAACCAGGTTTTCGGGACTAAAAATTATGTGGTTGAAGGTTCGATGTTTGCTCCGGGCGAATCAAAAGCAGTTATCGGTGTCAGATTAGCTGAACTTATGGATTTAAAAGTCAGTGATTATATTACTCTTTTAGTCAGAACGACAGAGGATACCTTTAATACCATCGATATTGAGATTGCAGGACTGGTAAGGGCTCCCAATCCGATGATTAATAACGGCATTGTCTTTGTGCCTTTGGAGGTTGCCCAGGAGGCATTAAATGTAGATAATGGGATTAGTATGCTTGCCATAAAAACAGTGACCGGAGATGAAAGTGTCGTCATCAAAGCACTGGCGGACAGTTTTAAAAATAAAGGATTGGGGTTAAGAGCATATTCCTGGAAAGAATCTGCTGCATCCGTTATCGCTTTAAGTACTGCCAAGAAGGGTGGTATCGGCGCTATTCTGTCTATCGTTCTTCTAATTGGCATGATCGGGATTGTTAATAATGTTATCCTGTCTGCCCTGGAAAGAACGGAAGAAATCGGCATGATGAAAGCCCTGGGAATGAGAGAATGGGAGATTGTTTTTGTCTTCATGGTAGAAGCAACCGGTATAGGCATCCTTGGAGGATTAGCCGGATGCCTGCTTGGGTACGCCGGTGTAAGCTGGTTAGTGAAAAACGGATATAGCTTAGCCTACATAGGTGGAGATGGTGCTGCATACGGCATTCCTATTCTCGATAAGATTTATGGCGCCTGGAATTATCCTGCTTTCAGTTTTTTATTTTCTTTAGGTGTCATTATTGCAGTATTATCCAGTATATTGCCCTCATATTGGGCAGCGCATAAAGATCCGGTAAAAGCTATCTATCATCGATAAGGAGGTAAGAAATGAAATTTTTATGGAATTTAGCCAAAAAAAATCTATCCAGATCCCGAATTAGAACATCAATTTCTATTATTGCTATAGCATTTGCTATTTTTGCCGTGGTCTTTGTCCGTGGATTGATCAGTGGGGTACTGGAGTCTTTTTTCGAAAACCATATTCACTATAAAGCAGGACATGTTAGAATCATCAATAAGGAATACACATTAAAAGAGCGCTTGATGTCTTTAAATTATACTTTGGATGGATTTAACGGTGAAGGCTACGCAGGGATGAGTGAAAAAATAAAGTCAGTGGAAGGGGTGGGGCAAGTTGTTCCACGACTAAAATTTGGTGCCCTGGTTAGCTTGGAAGACGAATTAGTTGGCATGCTGGGATGGGGCATTGAACCTGCTGAAGAAATAAAATTTATGGGTATTGATAAAAACATTACCGAAGGAAAGATGGTTCAGGAGGGAAATAAAGAAATCGTTATGGGTGCGGGTCTATTGGAAAAAATAGGCCGTAAAGTAGGAGAAAAAGTGACTATTTTATATACAACGCCTTTTGGCTCCTTTAAAGGATCTACTTTTCAGATTGTCGGGAAATATCAAAGTGATATTCAGGCACTGAACGATCAGTTGTTCTTCCTGCCATTAGATCAAGCCCAGAGGATTTTGGAGATGCCAGGCGAAGTCACCGAATTACTTTTAGTTACTTCAGATTATAACAAAATATCTTCGGTTTTGCCCGGTCTCAATGAATTATTTTCCAGGGAAGATAAATCTGGCAAATATATAGTGCAGCCTTGGAATAAAGGCTATGACTTGGTTGAGCTTTTTGATATTGCGATCATAATGTACAATGCCATCTATGTTTTTATCATTGTATTGGCTTGTTTTGTGCTGGTGAATACATTGATTATGATTGTTAATGAACGTACTCGTGAAATTGGGATGATGAGTGCTTTGGGGTTAAAAGGCAGGGAAATATTGGTTTTATTTACCATGGAAGGAGCCATTATTGGTATATTGGGTAGTGCGATTGGTACCGTGCTGGGTGGCATATTAACCAGAGTTTTCTCCGTTATCGGCATTGACTATTCCGCGGCCTTTGAGGGAATAAAAAGTACAGATTTGCTAATGAGTCCAATTTATTATACGGTCTTTAGCCTGGAGAATCTTATATTTTGTTTTACATTAGGGGTGGTTATTGTTACCATTGCCTGTATTATCCCGGCGAGAAAGGCTGCAAATCTTGAACCAACTGAAGCTTTAAGAAAGATATAAAAAACAAACAATCATCAGTGTATAGTATCGAGTATACAGAGAAGAAAAAAAGATAAATGATACAAAAAATAGTAATGGAAAATCAGAATATAGGTCTAAAATATGTTTTAAGTAAATAAACAACCTAAAGGATCTTTTGCCTGACATTCGGTAAAGAAGAAAGGACATGAGAGATGCCGGTGAACAAAAAATATAAAATAAGTATTTAGCTTTAATGGAAAAATTTGATGATTTAATTATGCGGGGTTTAGCTGAAGATCAATTTTTTTCAAGCTAACCTACAACTAATTACCAACCAAATTAAAAGGAGAGTTAAAAATGCAAAAAATGAAAAGGTTTTTCGTAATAGGAGTAGTTATTTCAATAGTGTTTTCATGTTTAATGACAACTGCTGCTTTTGAAATGACTGCCGAGGAAATCATCAATAAGAGAGATGATAATGAATATTATGATACAGCTCGAATGAAAGCAGAAATGATAATTGTGAATGGTAATAGAAAAATAGTCAAAACAATGGAGGCTTTGACTGATAAAAAAAATTCATTGGTTGAATTTACCAATTCGAAAGACAGGGGAACAAAATTTCTTAAGAGAGAAGATGATTTATGGATGTTTTTTCCCGATGCCGAGGAAATCATTAAAATATCCGGGCATATGCTGAACCAGGGAATGATGGGAAGTGATTTTTCTTACCAGGATGTGATGGAAGCAGATAAATTAACCGATTTATATGATTTTAAAGTGATAAGAGAAGAAGAATTTGACGGTCGACCCTGTTACGTGTTGGAGGGTACTGCCAGGGAAGGAGTAAAAGTTTCCTATTACCGCCGTATTTCCTGGGTAGACAAGGAAAGATTTATTGGTTTAAAAGAAGAACTGTATGCAGAAAGCGGCCGCATACTAAAAGAAACCAAAGCCAATGTCATAGAAGAAATTGAAGGGCGTTGGGTTCCCACAAACTCAGTGATGGAAAATAAGTTGAGAAAAGATACTTATACAGAATTTACCATTGATCAAATCGAATTTAATCTTGAAATTCCTGAAGATACATTTTCTTTACAGAATTTAAGGTAAAGATGATCAACTTTTTTATTCTTTCTTTTCTATCATTCCCGTAAAAGTGGGAGTGACAGAATAATAAATCAAAACAGTACCTTGATGGATTTAATGAAAAAGTCGTCAGTGATTCTTCGGAAAAGACCTTGTACTTGACCCGGAAAGGCATGAAATAAAAAAGTGTCTATCTACCTGGAATCAATCAAAGAAATTGACAAGGAGAAACTGTAAAGTGAAAAAATATTTATTTATCCTTATTTTTACTCTAATATTTGTCTCGTTATTTGCCACAACGGCCATTTTTGCTAAGATAGATATAGGCGGGGAGCTTAACTTTGCCTTAGCCGGTGCGCTGTTTCGGGAAAGTGATGCATTTACATATCCCCAGGCAAGTTTGGATTTAGAATTATTTATTCCTCCATTTGAGAACAATCAAATCAAATCTGCTGCCTATATAGCCAGCAATCCGGCAACCGGCCAATTGAATTTTAAATTTAAAAAGCTTTATTTTAAACACAAGTTTGATAAATTGCAGTTGACAGTGGGCCGTCAGCCAATATCCTGGTCATTCGGTTCGATGCTTAATCCGGTTGATTTTACTTCCGGTGCTATGATCATGGATGAAGAGACCGGTTCTAAATTTCAAAATGCCATAGAAGCCTATTACCCGATAAATTGGAATTCAAGTCTTGCAGTAATTGCAGCATTTCCTAATAGTTTTAAGGATGTGAAATGGGGAATAAGGGGACGGACGACTTTGGAAGGGTATGACCTTACGCTTAATTATGTCCGGGAGGCAGATGCTGATAATAATGGTTTAGATGCTTCAGTTGACCAGAGAATGGGTTTTAGTGCCAAAGGCGACCTGGGACCTTTCGGTGTTTATGGTGCCATAGGATATAATTTTAAAGATATCAATACCGGCGATTTTTCCTTTTTAGCGGGAGGCGATTACAGTTATTTTTTTGAATCAGGAAGCAGGATTTATTTTCAGTTGGAATATCTTTTCCTCAAAGAAAAAAGATTATCCTCTTTACTGGGAGGATTGGCTTTATTGGATAGTAACCTGGATACAGTATCCAATGTTAATCTTCTTTTAACCCGGACGTCTTACGATATCAATGAATTTTCTGCCATTAGTTTATTTACCATTTCCAGCTTAGATGATTACAGTACGATCTTTATGCCAAATTATTCTAATCAAATCAGTGATAGCTTGACTTTTAATTGTAGTTTTGCCTATTTCAACGGCAAGGAAAATACCCTCTTTGGTCCTGGTCTGGTAGGCGGTGTTCAGGAGAAACCAAAAATGACCATCGAGGCCGGGTTTACTTATAGCTTTTAGTGTGCATGTTGTTTACTCTGCATCTTTTCCGCTTTATTTATTCATCGATTGAATACTTTAATAATTTTTTCTTTTCGAAAACCGCTTCAGATGGTGGAACGAGTCATTGAAGGATTAATATGCTGATTTTTCAGCCAGTTTATAGAAAAGGTTATTTATGACTTTTCAATATCTATTTTTAAATATATAATAATTATATAAAGGTCAAGAGGCATATTCCTATTTATTTATATCAGGAAAGATAGGGCTGATGAATTTTTGAAAAAGTAGGATTCAAAATATTTTCTTGCTCTATGGATGCATTTTATTTTTGGAGGTAATTACCATGAATTTTGCAATAATATACACCGTAATGATACTGATATTTGCAATACCGGTATTTTTAACTGATATAGCTCAAAATATTCCCCTTGGAATGAGAATCTTTGTTTTGGTTTTTGCTTTAGCCGTTCTCTGGCTGTACATTATTTTCTTTAAAAGAAGAAATAAAATGGGTTTTGGTGGTGTTATCTTATTGATCCTTTTCTATTTTTTTACCTTTGTTATTATTGTTCCGACCGGGGTGGTCTCAAGCGTTATTTTTGTATTGGAAAGAGGGCAAATGGATCCCCCAATTATTATTGGAAATGAAGAGAATATTGGAAAAATATATATTGTATATCATCCGGGAACATCTGCTTTTACGACCAGTACTTTAAAAAAATTGGCGGAAAACATAGCACAAAATAATTATCAAGTTACTTTATATAGGGTAAATAAAGATTTGAAGCTTGATTTACAGGGAATCAAGACCATTGGATTTGCATCACCAATCTACGTTGGTAATGTTAGGAAACCATTGATTCGTTATATCCAGGAGGATAATTTATCCGGGAAAAAATGTTTTGTTATCGTTACTGGTGCCGACAAGGAAGGATTGGAAAAGGATACTTTGGAAATCATACAATTAATTGAAGATAGGGGAGGGCAAACCATCGGAAAAACAAAGTTTATCACTTCTGATAAGGAAAATGAACTAGAAGAAAGTATTGATATATTTGCCCGGGAACTATTAAATGAACTAAAATAGCAAGCAAAAGATATCCTTTGCGAGGCGTAACCAAAATA
>Ga0272441_10006554_pt1 | contig 19416 bp, 12 predicted proteins | sample SSMProp6N_FD_193582 | JGI IMG/M metagenome (GOLD analysis project Ga0272441, IMG submission 193582) | Marine sediment archaeal communities from Little Sippewissett salt marsh, Falmouth, MA, United States - SSM-Prop-6N | ecosystem: Environmental > Aquatic > Marine > Wetlands > Sediment ... | reverse complement strand
TTCCACCTGTTCGTACAGGACCCTGAGCGCAGTATAGGCCTCCTCAAGGGAACGTGTCTTGATTTCCAAGACCCCTTTACTCTCTTCCAGGGATTGGCGTGCCTGGGCGCGTTCCGAGATATCCTCCATGATTGCCACCCCTCCGTCGATTGTTCCATCGTGGTGGTATAGCGGGGCCGTCCGCAGTGATATCCACAGTTCAGCCTGTGTTGTTGTCGTCTTGTAATGTCCCTCGAAAACGCCTTCATGTCCCTCAAGAGGGGCGGTCAAGGCCGGAATTATACCCCGGTCCCCTAGACTTTTCAGATCAAAGTCAACGACACGCTCTTTGGTTGTCCCGAGAATTGCGGCAGCCGTTTCATTGCAGTCAATGATGCGAAAGTCGGTATCATAATGAACGACTCCCATCGGCGAGTGATCAAACAGGATATGATAGCGGTTCTCCGCCTCCCAGCGTTCGCGTTCGATTTTCTTTCGCTCGGTAATATCCCGGGTGACCCCCAGTATGCCATAGGTCTGACCATCTGAATCGCGGAGCCCTATCATGTTCACCTCACACCACACCGTTGAACCGTCCTTACACCTGTGTTCAAGCTCCAGCTTTTCTGTACGGGTCGGATCCTGGTCCTCCATGGCTTCTATCGCCTGATGTTCGGCAAAGGTTTTCATGACAATCTCCACAGAAGCCGGGGTCAGGGTTTCCGCCAGCGTCTGATCCAGTGCCTCTTCAACACTGTAACCGCGCAGGCGTGTAACCGACGGGCTGATGTAGGTAAAACGAAGGTCCATATCTGTAGTCCAGATAATATCAGACACGTTATCGGCGAGGATCTGATATTGTCTCAGGCTGTCTTCCAGCTCCCTGGCAAGACGCCGCTGTTCGGTGATGTCCAGAGTGGAGACAATGCTCCGTTTTGTCCCGGGAATCATTGATACATTAATGAAAATCTCTTTTTCCGCTCCCTGTTTATCAATAAAGGTGCACTCGTAGGTGCTCGGGGCGGCGAGCGGATCAATTCTCCGAAGATGATGATACGCTTTCATCGTTTCGAGATCCTTTTCCGCTATAAATTCAGTCCAGCTTCGCCCCTGTAGCTCCTCTTTGCGGTAGCCGGAGATCCTCTCGAATTCTTTGTTTGTCAACGATAGTGACATGTTGTCTTCAACGATCGCCGTGCCAGCTCCCATCGTATCGAACAGGGTCCGGTACCAAGTTTCAGACTCCTGCAGCCTCTCTTGCAGTTTTCTGCGTTCGGTTATGTCGTTACCAATACAGAGGATTTCCTGCACAGTGCCCTCTTCATCGCGAAGAGCCTTGTTTGTCCAGGCAATCCAGACATGTTCACCACTGCGTCGCATATTCTCGTTTTCATTGACGGCATATCTGTCAGGATCTGTACTGATGTCGGCAATCATTGCCGTAAGATCATTGCCGGCGCTGTCTGTCTCCGGTACGATCGTTCCCACGACATTTCTCCCGAGGATCTCATCCTCACTGTAGCCGAAAAAATGCTGTGCATATTCATTGAAAAAGGTGATGTTCCCTTCCGTATCCCTTCGATAGATGATGCTGTTGGCGTTCTGGACAAGCTCCCGGTATTGTGCTTCACTCTTTCTCAAAGCATCTTCCATCTGCTTACGCTCGGTCGTGTCGCGGATTGTTTCGATTGCTCCTATTATAGTACCATTTGTATCACGTATCGGAGCAGCTTTTCCCCAGAGGATGCGATTCTCCCCTCTCACCGATGGTGTATCGGTCTCTGCTATGAGAAGATTCCCTTCCTTCTGAATGAATGAATATTTATTTTCAATGTACTCATCTGCGTTGAGCACCAGATCAATGAGAATGGGACTCCTTTCCCCATAGAACGGGATGGCATACTCGAAATTGTTTAAACCGACCATGTCATCTGCTTTGACACCGGTCAGTTCCTCCATGGCCCGGTTCCAAAAGAGTACTGTACCAGCCTGGTCAATAATCAGCATTGCGTCGGGGAGGAAACTGATGATGTCGCTCAGAAGCTGATGCGATTCTCGTAAGTCTTTCTCGGCGTTCTTCATGTCCGTCACATCCATGGAATTGCCGAGTATGGCAGGCTTTCCTTTATAGATTATCGATGTAATGGTTTCAAGGATCCAGCGCTCACCTCCATCTTTCGTCCGTATCCTGAACTCATACGGGAACCCTCGTTCACCTTTGAGCATCTTTCGAGCTTTCAGTGCTACCCCTTTCCGGTCCTCGGGATGAACAATACCGAACGCTTCCCTGCCTACCAGTTCTTCGGGAGTATAGCCGGCATACGCGGCTGCATTGGTATTCAGATAGCGGAAGATCTTGTCCTGAACGATATACACACCGGCCATCGATTTTTCGGAAAGAGTGTGGTAAAGAGCTTCTGCTTGCTTCCGCTTTCCGATTTCCTTTAACAGAATCTTGTTTTGCGTTACGAACGAATCTGTTCGCTCTCTTACTCTTTCTTCCAACGTGTCATGCGCCCTTTGCAATGCTACCTCTGCCTTTTTGCGTTCGATGGCATAACGAATCGATCGCCCGAGTAAAGCGGTGTTTACTTCTCCTTTACTAAGATAGTCCTGCGCACCATGACGCAGTGCATGAATCGCCAATTCTTCATCACCAATACCAGTCAGAATAACTATTGGCACCTCCTTTGACTCCGACACTATTCTCTTGAGAGTTTCTAATCCTTGGCTGTCGGGAAGCAACAAATCTAACAGGACAACGTCAATAGCCTCCTGACTCAATTGTGTAAGCCCCTGTGAGAGACTATCAACCCATTTCATCTCATACCGGGTGGTTCCACCTTCCCTTAACCTTAACATTTCGTGGATCAGACGAGCATCACCAGGATTGTCCTCAATGAGCAAAATTTTCAAATACGAATTGTACATTTTACCTCCTAAAAACTGTACAAATAACAAGTATATATCAGAATCGTATAAGGAATTTACCGATCACATACAAACACAGTCAAGGTTACAATGAGCCTTTTGCTTGTGCCGAAAAATCAAACGCTTACGCTGGTATCAGATAATTTTCAAACGGTGCGTCACAAGGGTCGAAGATGTACAATCAACACGAGTTATAATATCACGATGAAACGTTCGGAATGATTTTACATTTCCCATATATTTGTTAAGGTATAGGAAGTGAATAATTAAAATCAAGAAAAAACATGGATGTATGCGACAGCCGTCAAGAGAACAAGATGGAATTCGATATTTCAAAGGCTGATTGCTAATTTTCAGACGAATTACATGGAAGGAATAATTGGTACTTGCCTTACCCAAAAGTATATGGTTTTTGCAACAGGTAAAGCGAAAATCAAAAAACCACAATATGTAGCATGTTCTATATTATCTTATATAATTTTATAAACCCCTTGTGGAGGATGATGCCAAGCAGCTTGATGTCCAACAAAGCCCATGTCCGAACCTAGCACCCGAAAACTTGACAAGCAGGTTTAATCTGAGGAAATGACAATCAACCATTCAATCTACTGATGATATGCATTTATTAACTTGAACAGGATCATAAAAATACAGATTGCCGACAGCTTCCCGCTATATTCACATGACCTGCGCCTCTCTCATGCTGCAGATATTCTTCATATCACAGGTTTCCCTTTCCTTGTGATAGCATTCTCATCCCACAGGATATCAGCTATCCTGAAAACCGGTGATACGTCTGACATCGTAAAGAATGCGTCCGAAATGAAGGTGACAGATATCTTGTTAGAAGTTTTAAAAATCCGTTCAACAAAATCATAATAATCATTTACTATCCGTAATAAAATCATTAAATCAGCCGTTGAATTGTGCTTTCCATTATCGTAACTTTTCGACCTAAACTTAATTGCGTCAAAAGAGGCATGAAAAAGAGCCAAGACAATGATTCATGCGGGATATAGCGCGAGGTAATAATATTATCAACAGAAGAAAAGGGGTTACGATATAATCACAACCCCTTAATGTTATTTTGGTAGCGGTTTCCGGATTCGAACCGACGACCTCTGGGTTATGTGGAGAAGGACTATTACGCTCGACATCGTCTACTCATCCTCAATACCCGCCATGATCTTGGCGTCCTTTTTGAACCGGTCGAGCTGTTTGAGGAGGGTCTGCTGGATGACAATGCGCTGGGCCTGGGGTGAGCCGGCCCCGTGGGTCGACTCGATGGGGACGACGGAACCCTGTCCCGTGAGATATTCGACGAGGCGCATCATCCTGATGCGGCTTTCCGTCAGGACATCGGCCTTCCCCTTCAGGTACTTGTCGAGGAGGGTGCCGATCTTTTCGTGCTGGAAGTCGTCCGCCGTGGGCGGCGTGCAGACGAGCCCCCCGGCGATGTCGGCGACGATGTAGTTGCCCTGCCAGATGGCATTGACACCCTGAAGCTTGGCGATATTGATGTAGTGAGAGTTCGGCATGAAGACGCCCGAGGGGGTCTGCTCCCCCGTGTAGACGGCGGCGAGGCCGCAGCCGAAGGACTTTTCGCTCTCGAAGTAGAGGTCCGTCAGTTTCTCGCGGATGTGGCGGGCTGTGCCGACGCCGTTGTAGTCGGCCACCGTGGCGGCGGCCCCCATGAGAAGGTCGCGGTGGCCCGTCTTGCAGCCCGTGGTGTTGAGCCGCTGGAGGGTGGCAAAGTGGTTGACCATGGGGCCGGCAAACCGGTATTCGCCACAGAGAAAGACGCGCTCCCATGGGACGAAGACGTCGTCGAAGATGACGTGGGTCGATCCGTGGAGGCCGTAGCGGGCGTTGCCGTAGTCCATCTCGTGGCCGACGAGGCGGCGCATGTTGGAGGCGGGCGCTTCGGCCACGTGGATCACCCCCGGGGCGTCACTCGGCACGACGAAGCTGACGGCGTACTCTTCGTCCTCCTCCCTGAGGGCCGTACACGGCAGGACGACGATCTCGTGGGAGATGACGGCGCCGGAGATACTGGCCTTGGCCCCCCGGACGACGATCCCGTCTGCTCGCTTTTCCACCACACGGAGGTAGAGGTCGGGGTCGGCCTGCTGGTGGGGGGCGAGGCTCCGGTCGCCCTTCACATCCATCATGGCCCCTGAGACGGCAAGGTCGTTCTCCTGGGCGTATTTTATGAAGTCGCAGACGCGGCCGTGGTAGTCCGTCCCCAGTTCTTTGTCCATATCGTAGGTGGCGGCGTGGAGGGAGTTCAGCCCTCCTGTACTCACACACCGGGCGCCGATGCAGGCGCCGTGTTTTCGGACCATGAAGCGGGCCAGCCGGAAGCGGTTCCTAAGATCGTCCTGGGTCCGGTGGATGTGGAGAAAGCGGTTGACCCGTTCGCCGGTGAAGGGCGAGGGGGCGGTAAAAAGGTCCTCGTTGTGCGGCTGTGCCGCCAGGTCGTAGACCAGGCCGATGGCATCCATGGCAGGCCTGATACAGGGGTGGTCATAGAGATCGGTCACCCGGCTGCCGAAGGCGTAAAGCTCCGTGTCGAGCCTGCCGATGCTTTGGAGATAGTCCTCTCGTGTCCTGAGCGCCATTGTTCTTCCTCCTTTTTTTGCAACTCCCGTGTGCCACACTATCGGACATGGGCGGCGGAGTTGTCAAGGGGAAAGGGAGTAGGCCAAAGGGACCACCCCTCATCAGAAACAGGTGTCGATTTTTCGACATTAGTTGCGAGCGTAACCATATACTGCACGAAGTGAGGAGCAGGCCTTGTGGTAATGGCCTGTAATTATTACTTGATACCGATGTGAGTTTATGGCATGCATTGTGCTTTCACTACATTGCATCACATTAACGGATACTGAGAGGTAACTACATGGAACAACACACAAAGAAAAGAACGCTGCTGGGGATTGTGGGATCATACCGAAAATTAGGCAATTGCGAGATCGTGGCGAAGTCGGTTGCGGAAAAACTCGGCGATGTCTGGCAGCTGGTTCTTGTCAGTCTTCCCCGGTTGCGGATCGAGCCGTGTAAAGGCTGCTATGTGTGTTTGTTGCCGGAGAAAGAGTGCAACATCAAGGATGACGTGCAGTGGCTCCTCGATAGAATCGTCGAGGCGGATGCAATAATCATCGCCGCGCCCGACTATGTGCTCGGTCCGGTGGGCATCGTGAAAATGCTTGCAGACAGGGCGCTTCAGACGAATCACATAATGGATGAACTGAGTAAGAAGAAAACTGCCGTGGCATTAACACTTGGGAGAGAAGATTACCGGGGGTATGCCGATACGGCGCTTGCGGCGCAAATACGTGTCCTGGGGCTGAAGGTCGTCAGTCTTGCACATTTCTACGGTATCTTTCCGGGCGAGGTTGTGCTGAATGATGAGTATCAGGAGAAAATAGCGACCCTGGCCGAATCGCTCCGCGCTGACACCTACGAGCAGAAAGTGCCGCCATACCGATGCCCGATATGTTTTTCCGATCTTTTCCGCATCAGAGATGAATATCTCGAGTGCGCCATCTGCAGGTCACGGGCGAAGTATGAAAATAACACCCTGCAGTTTGTAGAATTCGGCACGCAATTTACCGATGAAGGGCAACGGGAACACATCGAGTGGCTCACTATGAAGAAAGGTGAGTATATAAAAATAAAGGATGACTTGCGAGCGGTACAGGATAAATACAGGGGTGGCGACTGGATCACACCGTAGAGAATATGGAGCGTATGGGGGTCCCCCTCCCGCGTCTATCTGTACGAGTTAATCTTTTCCAGTAGCATCTTTTCCGGCATCGCACCGACAACGTCTCCCACCTTCACACCGTCTTTAAAAACGAGAAGGTTCGGTATGGATCGGATGTTGAACTTGGCCGAAGAATCGGGATTGCTGTCCACATCAAGTTTGCCAAAGACGATATCACCCTTCTGGCTCGATGCCAGTTTCTCAATAACAGGGCCTATCATCTTGCAGGGGCCACACCATTCAGCCCAACAGTCAACAACCAAAAAGGGATATTTTGCAATTGCCTCATCCATATTTCCATCAGTAATAACAAGCGGATAATCGGGATTATCGTGCAGGGTTTCTTTTTGTTTTTTCTCCTCTTCCTCTTTTTCCAGGATCTCTTTTGCACGGTCAGAACCATACGCAAGCACCTGATTGACAAAGGTTCTCTCCTGCTGCACGCCTATAGTGATAGAGTCTTTTTCTTCATTGATGACCTGCTGGGGAACAGACGAAACATTGAACATTCGTGCCCGTTCCATCATTTCCTGGGCTTCTATGCATCGTGACACTATCTTCCCGCCCGACTCGATGGCAATCTGATTGGAAAGGACAACTGCTCTGGGGCAGTGCGGGCAACTGGGAGTGACGTATGTCTCTATGAGCAGGTCTCTATCAATGTTTTTCAGCTTTTTCCTGGACGAGGCGTCGAGACCGCTATCGCCGTTTGAAATCATTGAGATGGCCTCAATGAAAGAGCCTGCCTCATATCCTGCGGGTGCCCCAAAGTAGTGCACCGGGTACCACTCGTTGCCGTCACCAATAATTACTGATGGGGAAACGGAGATGTCTCTTTTCTTCGCCTCTTCTCCATACATATCGTCAAAATCGACATGGATTTTCTTATGTATCTCTGACAACTCTTTCAGAAATTCTTTTGTAAAATCGACAAACTCTTTGTTGCCATCTCCCGTACCCGTAATAAGGCTGCTTGAAAACAGCCTGATGTAGACGTCATTCTTCAGTTCCGCCTCAAATTTTTCTCTGATTTGTTGGCGTGCCTTGTCATCAAATATCATTTTCGTTTTCTCCTTCTTCTTTTGCCTTTCCGGCTGGTTTATTCTCTTACGATACCCCCGTTAAGATCTTCCATGTAGCGTTGCGTGGAATACGCTGCTCTGGCTCGGATACACCGTGCTTTCAATAAGAAGGGGTTGTTGAGGTTGGCCCGGGACATGTAAATGCCTGCCGCAAGTCCGGCAGGTCCTCCGCCGATAGTGATAACATCATATATCTTACCGTTTTCATTCATGTACTGATCATTTTCCCCCTTCTAATAACTTCAGAATATTTTTTATCAAAGCAGGCTGTCTGAGGGAATAACATCGCATGTTTCCATCCTTGCGACATTCAACAATGCCGCATTCCTTCAGAACCGCCAGGTGCTGAGAAATACTTGCCTGGCTTACCTTCACAACGTTTTCCACATCACCTACACATTTCTCACTTTCCATAATTTCCATTAATATTTTAAGTCGTGTAGGATTACCCAAGACCTTAAAAAAGGCCGACATCTTTTTATAATCCCTGGCATCCATGAACCACCACTATATTAGTTATTTCATATATTCAGCTTTTCTAATATAACTCCGATTCCTTTTTTGTCAAGCACACTTTTACCGGCCGACTAAAAGTTTGGGGTCAGGTCTCAACATTCAACATTTTTTATATGCACCCTTCTCGACTCCATTTGAAACCCTTTAGTCTTTCGGACACATATCGTTCCATCGCCGATCTCTCCGCTGTACGGCAGCTTCCTTATTCGCGAATGTTGACCGATCAGTACGTAACGCCCTGCCGTGCAGACAGATGCACATACCCCCGGAACGACAGTGAGGTCCAGCACGTGTCGACTCTAATGGTAAAGTCGATATCTGCGGTTCATACGTGATGGAAACTATGGAAAAGTGTTGAATGTTGAGACCTGACCCCTACTACTCTATGACTATGCCGCGGCGTTCGAGGAGCGAGCCTTCGAGGCGGTAAAGGGATACGAGGGCCTTGAGGTAGTTGGTGATTGCCTGGATCTCCGAAATCCGGCTTTCCAGGAAGTCGCGCTGTGCCTGTGCGACCATGAGGGTGGTCGATTTGCCGACGCGGAATTTCTCGCGCTCGATACGGGCCTTCTCTTCCTGCAGGGCGCGGGTGGCCGCCGTTGCGGCGATCTGCTCTCGCGTGCGGGTCACCTCGATGTAGGCCGAGCGGACGTCCACCTGGACGAGCTGGGCGAGGTTTTCCACGGCCTCTTCCGTCTGGCGGCGGGTGAGGCGCGCCCGTTCGTAGCGTGCCCGTGCCCCGCGGTTTACGAAGGGGTATTCCAGCGAGAGGCCTGCCAGCATATCGTACGAGTCGCCGTCGATATCATCGACGGAACGGCCGAATGAATCAGCATAGCCCGTTTTACCGAAAGTGATGAAGAGATCCATCTTCGGCAGCAACCCGTTTTTCGTCCGGGCGATATCGAGATCCCCCCGCTCCACCTGGAGGCGCGCCTGGTTGAGGTCGGGGCGCATCCGGAGGGCGACGCCAACGTGGGATTCCACCTCGTCGAGGGTGACCTCGGGCAGTTGAGGTTCATAGAGAATCTCGATCGTCCGCTGCCAGAGGTTTCCGTCGGACGGATTGAGAAGCCGGAGGAGCGCGAGGCGGGTCTTTTCGAGATTGCTCCGGGCATTGATCAGCCCCTCGCGCCGGAGGGCGATCTCAGCCTCTGCCGCGGTGAGTTCCGATTCGGCGAGGGTGCCGATACGGACCATCTCTTCCGTTTCTTTCTTCTGTTGCTCGGCGAGGCGGAGCGATTCAAGGAAGATTTCGATCTGTCGCTCGATGAGGGCATAGTCCCAGTAGGTTTCCTCTACCTCACCCACCAGCGCCTCGGCAAAGCCGCGCAGCTCATACTGCGACGCCCGCGTGTCGATCCTGGCCTGCCGGAGACGGGCGAGGTTGTACTGAAGCCCCACACCCCTGAGGAGGGCCTGCGTCGCGCTCAGGCCAATGCGGGTGCCGTAGAGGTCGTCCGTGTAGAGATCGGACCACGTCCGTTCCGTCAACAGCGCCACCTCCACGTCGGTACCTGTGGGGAGAAACTCCGACACCCCGAGGCCGGCCTGTATCTCGTTGGTGAGACTCTCCCGCGTCGTGCGGCCCGGTATTTCGCTCTTTTCGCGGTAGCGCGATACGCCCCCCCCGATGACCGGGTCGAAGGCCGCACGCTCTTCGTCCTCTGCGGTCTTGCGAATGGCGGGGGTATACTTCTCCACCGCCAGCGACCGGTTGTTCGCCAGCACCATGACGACGGCATCTTCCACCGTAATCGACAGGGGATCTGCCGGTGCTGCCGACACCGGGACAACGTCTGGTTCCCGGGGTGCCGTGATGGCTTTCTCCGCCTCCTCGAGGGGGCGGGGGCCGATGGAGGTGTCGACCGCGGGTCTGCCCGGCGTGGCACACGCTAAAAGCCCGGCACCGAGGCATGCCCCGGCAACGATAAGGGCTGTTATCCGTATGATCCGTTTCAGGTGCATCTCTTAGTTGCTCCCTCCTCCGGCGGCTTTCTTTTTCCGGATCAGTTTCGTATCGAAAAAGAGGTACACCGTCGGGACGATGACGAGGGTAATGATCGTGGAGCTGATGAGCCCCCCGATGACCGCCCGCGCCAGAGGCGCCTGGACTTCGCCGCCCTCACCCGTGCCCACTGCCAGGGGCACCATGGCCAGGATGGTGGTGAGCGCCGTCATCAGGATGGGGCGCAGTCGCCGTCGTCCGGCCTCTTCGATGGCCGCGCGCAGGGGCATGCCGTCGCGTCGGCGGAGCAGGTTGATATGGTCGACGAGGAGAATGGCGTTGTTCACCACGATACCCCCCAGCATGGTACAGCCGATAAACGACTGGACATTGAAGGTGGTACCGCTCAGGAAGAGCATGAAGATAACCCCAATGGCGGCAAAGGGAACGGAAAACATGACCACGATGGGATAGCGTACCGATTCGTAGAGCGACGCCATGACCATGTAAACCAATATCAGCGCCAGGATGAGGCTCACGAGGAGCTCCCCGAAGGCCTCCTGCTGTTCTTCGTAGTCACCGCCGAAGACGATACTGAAATCGCGGGGGACGGCGACGGAGCGGAGTTTCTCCCGCGTATCCCGCAGGACCGAGCCCAGGTCGCGCCCGGAGATGTTGGCCGCCACGTTGATAATCCGTTCCTGGTCTTTGCGCTCGATGCGGACGGGGCCCGTCTTCGGTTGGAGATCAACCACGTTGCGGAGCACGACCGGCTCGCCCCCCGTGCCGACGATGGGGAGGTCGAGGATCTCGCTGACATCCATCTTCTCGGCATCCCGTATCTTCACGCGGATGTCGTACTCGTCACCGGCCTCGCGATAGCTGCCTGCCCGCGTTCCCGACAGAACGGTCTGCAGCATGTTGGCAATCTGCGAGACCGTCAATTTCAGATCGGCGGCCTTGAGTCGGTCGACCATGACGATCTCTTCGGGGCTCCCCGACTCGCGGCTCACCTGGGCATCGGTGACACCGTCAACCGTTTCGACGAGTGTTTTCACCCGCTCGGCGATGACGTCGGCCGTTTCGAGATCGTACCCCCGTATTTCAATCTGTACCTTTTCCGTGCCGCCGCTGAACATGCGGAAGATGAAGAGTCCCTGGCCCGCCCGGGTGCGGACCGTCATGCCGGGGATCGTGCCCAGCGTGCGGCGCAGGTCCGCGGCGATCTGTTCGCTCGATCGTGTCCGTTCCGCCCGCGGTTTCAGGGCGATGCGGACGTAACCCGTGTGGGACCCCGACGAACGCCAGCTTGTGCCGCCCAGGCTCGATACCGTATTGATCGCCTCGGGCACCTCGCGCGCGATGGCATCCTGGATTGGTTTGAATTTCTCGGCGAAGACTTCGAGCCGTGTTCCCACCTCAGTCTCGGCATTGATTCTGACCTCACCCTCGTCGGTGGTGGGCATGAACTCGACGCCCACCAGAGGAATCAGGGCCACACTGCCCGCCAGGATGAGCACGACGGTGATGACGACGACGGCAGGGCGGTCGAGGGAAAAACGCAGGACCTGCCGGTAGCCTTCTTCCATCCTCGCAAAGAAGCGCACACTTACGGCATAGAGCTTTCCCATCATTGAATTCGGTGTGTGTGCCGGCCCCGTCCGGAGCAGCTTCGCCGACATCATGGGTACCAGGGTCATGGCGACCATGAGGGAGCACAACAGGGCAAAACTGACCACCATGGCGAGCTGTTTGAACATGACCCCCGACATGCCGCGGACGAACACAAGGGGGAGAAAGACGGCCAGCGTGGTCAGGGTACTGGCGATGATCGCGGCGGTGACCTCCCCTGCCCCCGTCACGGTGGCATCTTCGGAATTTTCACCCGCTTCGCGGTGGCGGTAGATGTTTTCGAGGACGACGATGGCGTTGTCCACGAGCATCCCGATGCCGAGAGCGAGACCGCCGAGGGTCATAAGATTCAGGGTCAGGCCGCCGAAGTACATGAGGGCAAAGGTGGCAACGATGGAAATCGGAATTGCCAGGGCGATGATAAACGTGCTTGTGATGTTCCTGAGAAAAAAGAGAAGCACGAAGACGGCGAAGGTACCGCCGTAGAGCGCCATAGAGCCCACGTTGGTAATGGATTTCTGGATATAGTCCGACGTGTCGACAATGGATGAGATGCGCACCTGGGGGATATCGCGGCTGATTCGCCCGATCTCCTGTAGGACCCGGGTGGCCACCTCCACGGTGTTGGTCCCCGACTGTTTCCTGACGCCGAGGCGTACCCCCGGTTCACCATTGACCAGGATGATGCGGGAAATATCTTTCCACGTATCGTCGATATGGGCGATATCGCCGAGCTTGATGGGGGCGCCGTCGCGGATTGCCACCACGGTGCCCTCGAGCTGCTCCAGGCTGGTGTATTCTCCCTTTGTCCGCATGGTGACCTCGAAGTTGCCCCGGTCGAGCGAGCCGGCCGGGAGGGTTACGTTGCCTTCCCTGATGCCGGACATGATCTGATCGAGGGGGAGCCCGAGGGCCCTGATCTTGCAGCTGTCGAGGTTGACCTGTATCTCCCGTTCGTAGCCGCCCCAGACGTCGAGAGATGCCACACCGGGGACGCGCTCGATGCGATATTTTACCTGGTCGTCTATGATTGTGCGCATCTCGAGGGGATTGAGCTTACTCGAGGCGCCGAGGATCAGGATGGGAAAATTGGCTACGTCGAATTTGTAGAGGATGGGGCGTTCCGCTTCATCGGGCAGGCGCGACACGACCCGATCGAGACGATCGCGCAGATCGTTGGAAGCCGTATCGAGATTGATCCCCCACGAAAAGGTAACCCGGACGTTGCTGACCCCTTCCGCCGACGTGGAGTAGACGTCTTCCACTCCGGGAACGGCCGTCATGGCCTCTTCGATAGGACGGGTGATCAGTTCTTCAATCTCCTCAGGGCTGGCGTTTTCGTAGTATGTCCGAATGGTCAACGTGGGATAGGTAATGTCGGGCATGAGGTCGATGGGCAGCCGGTCGAGAGACACCCCGCCGAGGATGATCACGATGAGGATCACCATGACGGTGAATACGGGGCGGTGGACGGAAAATCGGGAGAGGTTCATGGCACGATATCCCTACGAGCGCTTCGCCGTATCGGCGGCCTCGGGTGATGGCTTCGGGCGCGCCTCCGGTACCATGATCGCCGCACCATCCTCAAGGAGGTGCTGCCCCACGGTGACGACATACCCCGTGACGGCGGGTTCGACGATCTCGGCCATGTCGCCGCTCGTGATGCCGGGTTGGACCGCGACAAATCGTGCCCGTTTCGCTTCCAGGTCGGCAAGGAAAATCCCCTGACTGCCGTTTCGTTTCACCAAGGCACTTACGGGAACGACGGTGGCGCCGTTCTTCCTTTCGAATTCAATCGCCACACGAACGAACATACCGGGCTTAAGCAGTTTTTCCGGGTTGGGTACGTCGACTTCCACCCGCGCCTGCCGTGCGGCCTCTTTCAAGACCGGTGCAATGCGGGCAATGGTCCCCGAGAAGGTGCGTTCGGGATAGGCGTCGGTGGTAATCACGGCTGACTGACCCGCCTTGACCCGGGGGTAGTCCCGTTCGATGACATGGATGACGGCGGTGAGCGCATCAATGGCGACGATGGAGGCGATGGCGGCGTTGGCCGTCAGCATGGTGCCCTCGTCAACATAACGTTCACCGACAACGCGCGTGCCATTGCCGTTTTCCCACGAGGCCCTGATCCGTGTGTAGTCGAGGCGCACGTGGGCGGTCTTCAGCAAAGCCTCCCTCTGGGCCACCTGCGCGATGGCCACCTTCTGTTTGGCACGGGCGGCCTTGTACTGAGCCTCGGCGGTGTCGAGCTCCGATTCCGAGACGATCTTCTTCTCACGCAGGGCCCGTGCCCGTTCGTACTCGCGGCGTGCAAGGTTCAGGGCACTGCGGTTTTCCTCGATATTCGCCCGGGCAACGTCGAGTTCCGCCCGGGCCTGGTCGACCTGCTGGACATACTCGTCGTCATCGATGCGGGCAATGAGCTGATCGCGGGTCACTTCGTCGCCGATATCGACGAAGATCTTTTCCAGCTTTCCCCCCACCTTGGGGGCAACGATGAACTGTGACTCCGGAAGAAGCGTCCCCGTGAAGGTGCCCACGTCGCGGACGACCGCCCTGGTCACCGGGGCGATCTCGACGGCAACGGTGTGTCCGCCGGTCCGCATACCGCCCATCTTCTCGGGCGAAAAGCCTTTCTGGTACAGCTGCCAGCCCATGAGCGCCGCAACGGCGATGACAAATACAATCACAACCCTTTTCATTCTCAAACCGTGGGGTCACACACATCCTGCATAGAACATATTCACACTTGCACATGCGTATAGCAGTACTGTGCAAGGGGTGACCACTTTCCCTTATCGTTATAATCTCACATATCTATGCTATTTTTCGGCAAATGGCAATTCATTTCGCCGCGTACTCAGAGGATTGCACACGGGCGTGACCCTCCAATAATATAGTCGTCGTTTCTTCCTGAAAGGTTACACAGGATAACATATTTTCTCCGTACACGGCAGCGGAATGATCGGCTAAAGACCGGGATCGGGGGCGGCAGAAGGCAAAAGGTTCGAAGATCACAGAATCATGGTCGAGATACTCCGCACACTTTTCCCATTTTGGGGCATGACGACGCATGAAAACGATGCGGGTTATGGGATATTCTTCGCAACCCGCTGCGCGGATACGCACCGGTTACGACGTGGCCCGCACCTTACCCGTAGCTTTTTCGTATATACTGGCCATGACGCTGCAGATTAATTCAGGGTCGCCTTCGAACCATCCCGAAAAGGTGATTGGTTTGCGATCATCAGGATCGCGTATGATGCTTTCCCGAGCTGTCCGGAAATCTTTCGAGGTGCCTTCGATACCATGCTCGAGCAGTTTTCCCATGGTCATTGAGGCAATATTGAAAAGTATGTGTCCGAGGTTGACAAAATCGCCATAGTTGTAGACCAATTCCTCAATGGTCAGGCGATCGTCTTCCCGGTATTCTTCATCGATGGCAGCAATAATCTTCTCCAGCATTTCGCTTTTCATAAGACAGACATACGGAAGGTCCGCATGCACCCCGTGCATTTCGGGAACCGTGCCCATGGCAATGTGATCGCTCAGCTCTGCGTGGGTGTGCCAGTAGTTCCTGATTGCCTCACAGGGCACGTACTCCGGGAAAATCTGCAATGTAATATCGTGCTTCGCCTGGAGTTCCTCTTCCAGGGTGTCCAGACAATCGATAAGGCGCAGCAACGATGCGGGATCATACTGGGTCAAGTAATTGACAAAGGCGCCGAAAAAGGTATCCACTGCTTTCACAATATCCATCCTCCAGGGGGTTTTTACAGAATTGAACCCCTTCATAGCAAAATATGGGGTAAAAGTGCAAGTGGCGTTGTGGGGTCACATCTTAAATATTAAATCTTGCTCACCCGCTCTGCAGAAAAACGTATCGGTCAAAATGTAACGACAGACTGTCACTGCAAAAAAATAGTGTTATACTTTTCTCGTTTACATTTATCGAGCAGCTATCCCACAATTTTGCATGAATATTTAATATGTAAGATGTGACCCCGTTATCTTATTCAAGGAGCAGTGGTATCCAGGGCATGGCCTTCGGTTTTGGTTTTGAATTCGGGTTTGATGGGTCAGTACCTGCTTGATACTCCTGCAGATTGGTATATCCATCATTGTCTGAATCAACTGATGCATCGTTAACCAGCGAATTGAGCCCATATTGATCTTCCCAGGTGTCGGGCATCCCATCATCATCGTCGTCGGGATCAGAATTATTGCCTGTACCATCACTATCCGTATCCAGCCACTCACTCGGATCATTGGGGAAGGCATCCTGGATATCCGGCACGCCATCTCCATCAGCATCGTCCCCTTGTTTTACATAGAGGAGAGATGTATACGCATTCACTCTCCCACCTGTCAGAACTTTTCCTTGTAAGGAATTCAGGCTGTCAACCGACTGCAGGATGGCATTTTTTACTTCAAGGTGGGTCAGGTTTGGTTTATGCGACCAGATTAGTCCCGCAATTCCGGAAACGACAGGCGCTGCCATTGATGTTCCACTTTTGAAATCATATTCGTTACCCTTAAATTCCCACGGAATTCCGGTCAATAATATATCATCCAAATATACACCATCATAATTTAGTAAATAATCAGTGGTTAACAGAAACCGCAAATAAAATTTTCCTAGTTCAAGCTCACCCTCCCAGTCTCTGAATTGGTTAACACCCCCAGAATCACCAGTCGCATAATATCCAGTTTCATAATTAACTCCGTCTGTTGAACCCTGTATGTAAAGAAAATCGTAATTATCCTCGAGAGAGTAATCAATCTTTAATTCTAAATAAAGACCGCGGCAGTTTTCTGCATCTATTTGTTCAGCGGTTTCAAGATAAGAATATTCATTTTCGTGATACAGACCAAAAGAATCTTTCACCACGTTTGAACCAAAGAATGAATCATAGGCAATTGACCATGATTCATAGATTCCTCCTGTGACCCATTTGTTTCCTCCAGATTCAAAGTCATCCTGAAATAAGATCACTCTTTCAGGAGGCGTTGTGCTGTAGATATTGGGAACGGCAGCACTCCCTCCCGGCGCTGCAACATCGACTGAAAGAACGCCATAGTTGGAATAGGAAGCAAGTTCGTCGACTTCTTCTGTAGCCGCAACGGAAATGATATTCGGCAAATTATAACCGGCTGGATATGTGGGATTGGTATCATTATTGTTCGTTTCATTTCCCGCCGCCGCCACAATCAATACCCCTTTCTGGTTTGCGTATTCAATAGCATCATACTGGAACTGCGAATATCCTGACCCGCCAAAGCTGCAATTAATCACTTTTGCTCCATTGTCGGCGGCATATTCTATTGCAAGAATTATGTTTATTGCTTGAATGATACCCTCAAGAAATGAACCCGCCTGGAAAAGATCGAAAATCTGGAGAGGCATAATACTGGCATTCTGCATGACACCAGAAATGCCGGCACCATTATTGCCCTGCGCTGCTATTATGCCGGCCACATGAGTACCGTGTCCGTCTCCATATAGATCGCGTGAATAGTCTGAAGGATTGTTGTCCTCATTTACAAAATCCCAGCCATGCACGTCATCGATATACCCATTGTCATCATCATCAGTGCCATTCCCCGGTGTTTCATCACCATTGGTCCAGGTATTAGCATTCAAATCAGGATGGTCGTACGCAACACCCGAGTCTATGACCGCTATCACAATACTGGAACTGCCTGTTTCGTAATCCCATGCCTCAGTGGCACATATGTCTGCACCCGCCTTGCAGTTTGTTCCGTTCACGGTCTGTCCCGTATTTCTTAGATACCACTCATTAATAAACAGAGGATCATTGGGAACCGCATGGGGCTTATATAGATAGTTTGGCTCCGCTTACTCAACACTTGGCTGGCTTCTCAAGAATTCCAGTGCCTCGTCTGTACTTATATCTGGTGGCAGTTGCCAGTATTCAATGCGGATACTTTTAATTTCTTTAATTTTTCTCGCACGAAGACTCTTGCGTATAGTGTTCTTTTCAGACACGCTCACGCCTGATACAAACCGCACGAGTACTTCATTCTGAACAAACATTTTTTGTTTGCTTGATTTGCCATGCGAATACGAATGGGTTGTCAAAACCAAGCAGACTGTTAAGAAAAGAATGGCGATAACATTCAGGCGTCGTACCGTCACTTTGCTAATCTTCCCCTAATTCCTTTATTAATAAATACTTTAGATGGCGCGATTAATCTTTAAATCCGGAATGCGCAGTTATTCATATGATGGGGTCACATCTTAAATATTAAATGTTACCCGCCCGCCGTGCAGAAAAAAAGCATTGTTCAAAATGTATCGACAGACTACCGCTGCAAAATTTTACCGTTGCAGTTTCCTCATTTGAATTTAATCAGTGGTCTTCCTATTGAACGGCCTTGTATTTGATCATAACTTGAAATATTTCAAAAAGTCAAGTTCAGCACATGGATGGTCTTCTTGGTAACTTGACCATTGACAGGCAGTCCGGCCTCTTTTTGAAACGAGCGAATTGCCGTGCGTGTCGATGGCCCCATTACCACATCAACGGGGCCGGGATTATACCCAAGATCATCCAACTGCTGTTGAATTTACTGCAGCTGTTCTTTTTTGCTGACAGTCGAAAGCGCAATCTGTTCGGGTGCCTGATGGTTGAACACAATTTTAAAGACCTGTTCAGGATTGGCCAGCAGTTCATCTTCGAGCAAGAACCCCTGTGCTTTGGCCATACGTAACCATCTGACAGCTTCGTACGAATTCCTTTTCACACCAAGGCCGACTGCGTTCATCCCGCCTATCGCAAGCATGGACAAGCCGTGTTCTTGCTTGTCGACTTTCTCGAAGTGGCGTGCAGCCGCTGCCATATTCTGTGTAACGCCAACCCCAAAAAGATTAAACAGGCCCACGCTGTAAATAGCCGGCGGATAGCCATTTCTCGACGCGGTCTGTATCCATTATTGGAAGCGCATGAGCGCACGAACGCAAAAGTTACTCCCCAACCCTTCAGATTTGTAAAATACGTATGTGACGCACATCATATATCAAGAAAAGAGCTGTCTCATTACTACCGTAATCGGCACAAATCGATACGAACTTGTACTGCTCTTTAACCCATACTATCCAGACAAGACACCTTCTCCGGACCTGCTACAATGGACCGAATCAAGGCACGATATCCCCTGAACGAAGCGGCAAAGAAGGGTATCACGCGTTACGAGAAAAAAAGCACCGGGAGAGTTGGCACACATTGATCGAAAGAAACCTTGTGTGAGCCCTTATTTTCACCAACTGCGTTTTTTGCGAAGATGATGGTGCCGGATCAAGTAGACATGGCAATGGATTACGGCGAAGGGCTGAAAGGTAAAAGCGAATCTGCCGTTTGAGTCTTAATTCCCGGCCCTCAGACATTAGCCGTTTACCTTTTGCCTTTGGGTCATGTCCACTAATTTGTGGAAATTTGTTTCAGTGATTTATCCTTCCAGTTTTCATTTAACATTTCAGAGATGCCATACATGATTCTGTTGGCACTCGCTTCGTTGGTAAAAAAGTTATTCAT
>Ga0272441_10006553_pt1 | contig 19420 bp, 8 predicted proteins | sample SSMProp6N_FD_193582 | JGI IMG/M metagenome (GOLD analysis project Ga0272441, IMG submission 193582) | Marine sediment archaeal communities from Little Sippewissett salt marsh, Falmouth, MA, United States - SSM-Prop-6N | ecosystem: Environmental > Aquatic > Marine > Wetlands > Sediment ... | reverse complement strand
GTCGAGCACCAAGCACCTCGCATGGAGCTCGTCGTGGACGTGCGTGGCGGGAATGGCCGCCCACCCCCCGATGATCGGCTGGCCCAGCGGCGGCGTGATGTTCGCAGCCGCCGCCCCTGCCCGCAGGAGCTTGGGGGGCTCTGCCGACGGGGGCGGGCTCCCGGCGAGCGCCGGGCGATTGAGGCCCGGCGCGAGAAACGCCAGGGCCGCTACCAGGGCAGTCAGGGCGGCTGTCTTGTGCATCGTGCGACTCCTCTGCAAAGCGGATCGGGCCTGGCAGCGTAGCCCGCCGGACCGGCGTCAATCGCGGGCCTTCCAGATCGCGTCGATCAGCGAGACCGTCCGGTCGACGAGCACCTGCCCGCCCTCGGGGCCGACGAGGCTGCTGTGGACGACGGCGCTGTAGTGGCCGCCGCGAACGGCCTTGGCTGTGGGCAGGTACGTGCCCGGCCCGACGAGCTGGACCACGAACGTCTGCACGGCCTTGCTGCGGGCCTTGATGCGGATGCCGTAGTCGGTGAACAGCTCGAAGGCGTTCGTGCACACGACCGCGTCGCCGATCCGCACGACGTGCACTTCCGTCTCGTAGGTCGGTTTCGGCTCGGACTTCTGCCGCTCGTACCGCTGGACGGTCACCTCGTACCACTTCATCCGGCGGTGCTCCCGGACCGCCGCCCGGGGGTCCTTGGCGATCCGGGCCTTCGCCCGCTCGACGGCCGCGGTCGCCTCGGCGTGCTCGGCCTCCGTCACCAGCCGCATCGGCAGACGGACGACCTCGCGCCGATGAGCGAAGGGCACGTCGGCGTGGCGGTCGTTCTGGACGGCCTCGTAGGCCTCGTCGACCGCCCGCACGACCCTTCGGGCGATCTCGTCCAGGCGCGTCAGCCCCCGCAGCGTGCGCATGCGCTCGTCGGCCGCCTTGCGGTACATCAGGTGGGGCGACTGGTCCCCGGCCGCCCCCGTCCAGCCCAGCACGCACAGGCCCTTGCCATAGCGTTTCCGCAGCGCCTCCCGCACCGGGTGCCAGAAGTCGGCGTTGACGGCCGTGCGCGATTCGACCTCCTGCGAAGGGCAGGACACGTTGACGGCCAGGGCAACCAGCTTTCCCGCGGCGTTCCAGAAGAACAGCGTGTTGACGTCGTGGTCCTCGTAGCCCTCCAGGCTGCGGAAGGCCGGCGTGTTCGTCGCACCGTACATCCGCGCCGAGCCGTTGGCATAGGCGGCGCGGCGGTTGTACGCCACCACGGCGTGGCCGAGGCCCCACGTCACGCTGCCGGGCTTGCGGGCGCGCCAGGCGGCCAGGATCGCCTTCGCCACGCGGTTCACGAACAGCGTCCGGTACGCCTCCACTTGTATGACGCCCTGCTTGGGGATGGGGTACTTGTCCGGCCGCAGGACGGGGCCCGTGTGCGTGTGCGTCGCGCTGAGGAAGATCTTGCGCGGGTTTAGCTTGGGCTCGGCCCGGGCGACCGCCTTTCGGACGAGGTCCAGGATATCCGCGGGGACGTACACCAGGTCGCAGGCCACCATGATCGCGGCGTCGAGGGACTCGTCGCCCCGGCGGGACTCCAGGGCGACCGCGGCGGCGGTCACGGGCGACTCGACCTTGCGGGCGATGCGCAGGTGGAACTGGCCCGAGACGGCGACCGGCTCGTTCGGGGTGATGTCCACACTCGCCGTGCCGACGAGCAATTCGGCGGCCGGGGCGGTTGAGAGAGAACCGAGGACGATCAGGCCACACGTCCACAGCAGGATTGGTTTCTGCATGGGAGGGTCCTCACAGCGTCCACGGGGAGCGCATCGGCCGCTCGAGCAGGCGATCGGCCTCCTCGTCGCCCGCGAACGTGCCGGTCTTGGGGTTCCAGGTGAGTTTGCGCCGGAGGCGGCAGGCGATCTCGCCCACCAGCCCGAGGCAGGAGGCGGCGTGTCCGGCCTCGACGGGGGAGACCGGGTCGCGGTGGGCCTGGACGGCCTGGAGGAAGTCGCCTTGGTGATGGCGGCTGTTGTGCAGGTGGACGTCGCCGGGTTTGAGGGCGAGCTTCAGCAGGGAGGCGGGCTCGGCCCGGATGCCCCGTCGGTTGACGTGGACCCAGCCCTCGTCGCCGACGAACTTGCACCCCTGGGCGTTCGGATGCCCCGTGTCGGTGAACGTCATCCGCAGCCCGCCGGGGTAGACGTACTCGCCCTGCCAGTCCTTGATGTTGTCGGTCAGCCCCTCGGTGCGGTAGCTGCCCTTGGCGGTAACCTCGAAGGGCTTGGCCGCGAGGGGCGGGCAGCCCCAGCAGGCGATGTCCAGGTGGTGCACGCCCCAGTTGACGATGAAGCCGGCGCAGTAGTCCCAGATGAGGTACCAGTCGGGCCAGGCCATTCGGCCGGGGTTGTAGGGCTTTTGTGGCGCGGGGCCGAGGAACCTGTCGTAGTCCAGCCCCTTGGGCACGGGCTGCGGCGTGGTGGGCCCACGGTACGACGGCCGGTACGACGGCCCCGGCGCGCCCACGACCACGGTGTGGACCTTGCCGAGGTAGCCGCTTCTCGCCAGCTCGCAGGCGAATCGGAAGTTTCGGCCGGAGCGCTGCTGCGTGCCCGTCTGGAACACGCAGCCGTACTTGCGGACGGCGCGGACGATGGCCCCGCTGCCGGCGACGGACACGCCGAGGGGCTTCTCGCAGTAGATGCTCTTGCCGGCTTGGGCGGCGGCGACGGCGATCGGGGCGTGCCAGTGGTCCTGCGTGAAGATCGCGACGGCGTCGACGTCCTCGCGGGCGAGGATCTCTCGGAAATCGCCGGTGGCCCGGCAGCCTTGCGAGCCGGGCGCGGCCTGGTACTGCTTGTCCACCAGGTCCCGGGCGCGGTTGCGGCGGTCGGTGAAGACGTCGCAGACCGCCACGACACGGGCCTGCTGGAACGGCAAGAACGCGCGGAGGATGGCGGTTCCCCGGCTGCCCGTGCCGATAAAGCCCAGGGCGATGCGGTCGCTGGGGGGCGTCTTGCCCCGCCCGCCCAGGACGGCGCGCGGGACGACGTAGGGTGCGGCGGCCGTGGCGAGGGCGGCCTTGAGGAGGTCGCGTCTGGCGAGGCGGGGGCCGGCTCGATTGACGCGGTCTCGGGTGGGTCTGTCGGCAGGGCTCATCGTGGTGCTCCTGATATGCGGCGCGTTCGGCGGCGCCGGCGTGGTCCGTGAACAACCGCCGGGAATTCTACCTCGGCGCGAGGGTATCGTGAAGCTCGTCCGTGCGGGAAATGGCGGCGTACAGAACAAGTCGGGCGCGGTCCCGTCTGCGCGCGGGGGGCGTTTTCCCCTTGACCGATTCGGCGGTCGAGCGGAAAATGCCACGTTCTTCGACGGCCGTTGATCCCTGCGCACTGCCCGGAGGGCCCACCGGCGGCGGGCCGTCCGCGAAGTATGCGTATTGTCCGGGCTTAGGAATACAGGAACGATATGAACGCCAAGAACATCCCGCTGAAGTTCGCCGGTGTGGGCATCCTGACGGTGCTCTGCCTGTGGTCGTTGTACACCAAGGGCTGCCAGCAGGGCATCGACTTGCAGGGCGGCACGAGCCTGATCTTCGAGATCCGCAAGCCGCAGGCCCAGATCGACCGGATCGACGCCGACCTGAAGACCTACGAGCAGGAGCTCAAGCAGGCGCGCGCCCAGGGCGACGAGACGAAGATCGCGGGGCTGGAGAACCGAATCCAGCAGGCCCAGGAGCAGAAGAAGCGATTGGAGGGGGGGCCTGCCGGCGGCGGAGACCTTTCCGAGCGCATGATCTCGATCCTCAAGGACCGGGTCGATCCGCAGGGCCTGGCCAACCTGGAGTGGCGCCCGATCGGCACGGACCGCATCGAGGTCCGGATGCCGGCGGCGAAGGCCGACACGCGGCAGAAGCGCGACGCCTACGAGGCCGCCCGCGAGGCGGTGGAGGCGGGGAACGTCTCCGACCCCCAGCGGCGCGCCTACATCCAGAGCGCTCCGGCACAGCGCGAGCAGATGGTCCGGCAGTTCACCGACCCGAAGGGCCCCGCGCCGCTGACGGCGGAGCAGGTCGACGCCCTGAAAGCCCTCGGCAAGGCGTACGACGCCCAGCAGGCGGCCGAGGGGGCCTTGGCGGCCGCCAAGGCCGCGGGAGACCCGACCAAAGTCGCCCCCGCCCAGGCCGCCTACGACACGGCGCGGGCGGCGTTCCGCGAGGCGGACCTGCGGCTGGCGGAGACGGCCGTGCGCGCCTCGCGCGTCGAGTCCGTCCTGGCCAGCTACCGCACGCCGGACGAAGAGGCCCAACTGAAGAGGAAGGAGAAGGACGAGCTTCGCAAGGCGTTCGCCGACCAGTTGGCGGCCTTGAAGAAGGAACACGCCGGGCGCGAGGCGCAGATCGGCGCGATGGTGGCGGCCTACCGGGAGTGGGCGCGGGTCCGCCACCGCCTGAGCGATCCGTCGGACCTGATTCGCCGCGTGCGGCAGGCGGGCGTGCTGGAGTTCCGGATCGTAGCCGGCCAGCAGGGGCAGCAGATCGACCGCAGCCAGCGGGACCGCTACGTCCGGCTCCTGGAGACCGAAGGCCCCGAGGAAGTCCTCCGGCGCGGGATGGCGTTCGCCTGGTTCTCCGTGAAGGCGTCTCAGGCCGAGCCGCGCTCCCTCAGCGGGCTGGCCACGGCCGAGTACGCCGGGCGAACGTACGTTCTGCTGTCGAACCATCGGGACCATCGCATGATCCGCGAGCGCCTCGTGGGCGGCTGGCGGCTGGTCTCCGTGGACGAGGGGATGGACCGGTACGGTCGGCCGGCGATCGACTTCTCGCTGGACGAGGCGGGCGCAAGCAAGTTCCACGCCCTGACGTCGGCCCACGTCGGTCAGCGGATGGCGATCCTGCTGGACGACCAGTTCTTCTCCGCGCCGAACATCGAGTCGGCCATTTCCTCCAGCGGCACGATCACGGGGCGGTTCACCCGCGAGGAGCTGACGGACTACATCCGCCTGCTGGAGGCCGGCTCGCTCCCGGCCCAGTTGAACCCGAACCCGGTGTCCATCCAACGGTTCGGCCCGACGCTGGGGGCGGAGAACCGCCGGCAGGGCGTTCGCGCGGCGTACCTGGGCCTGATCTGCGTGGCGATCTTCATGTTGCTGTACTACCGCCTGCCGGGGCTGATCGCGAACATTGCGCTGGTGCTGAACCTCGTGCTCGTACTGGGCGTAATGAGCCTGCTGGACGCGGTGTTCACGCTGCCGGGCATCGCGGGGGTGGTGCTGACGATCGGCATTGCCGTGGACGCTAACGTTCTTATTTTTGAACGGTTGCGCGAGGAGCAGGCCAAGGGCCAGACCGTGCGCATGGCCCTGAAGAACGCCTACGAGCGGGCGTTCAGCGCGATCTTTGACGCCAACATCACCACACTGATCACGTGCCTGATCCTGGGCTGGGTCGGCACGCCGGAGGTCCGCGGCTTTGCCATCACGCTCGGGCTGGGCGTGGCCTTCAGCCTGTTCACCGCGCTGGTTGTCACGCGGTGGATCTTCCAGTTGCTCTTGGACGCGAACGTCATCAAGAGCCCGATCGGCATGACGGCCTTCATCGGCACGCCCGAGATCAACTGGATGGCGTACCGCAAGCAGTTCTGGGTGCTGTCGGGTGCGCTGATCGTGCTGGGCATCGCGTCGCTGGCCGGGCAGGGGAGCAGCATCTGGGGCATCGAGTTCTCCTCCGGCACGCAGGCGGTGCTCCAGTTCCGCGACGACGCGCTGCTGGGGGTGGATAAGGACCTGCCGAACGACGAGCGGGTCCGGACGCTCTTCGACGCCCAGGCCGAGGCCGACGGAAACAGCGTCCTGCGCGACGCCCGCGTCGAGACGCTGCTGGAGGAGAACCGCGCCGAAGACCTTCTGGGCAAATACGATGCGGACGGCGACGGCAAGATCGCCGCGGCCGAGGCCCGCCAAGCCGGGCTCAGCGACGCGTGGTTCGCCAAGGTCGACACCGGCGGGGACAAGTCGCTCGACGCCGCCGAACTGGGCGTCTTGCCGGCCACGCGGTACCAGGTCTCCACGACCGCCCCGGAGCTGCACGTTATTCAGACGGTGGCTCGCAAGGCATTTGGCCGGAGCCTCTCGCGGCGGACGGAATGCACGTTCGTTCTCGCCGTCAACCAGGAGGTCCCGGAGTTGGGTCTGACGTGCGACGCCGAGGGCAAGGCGCGCATCGACGTGGTGGCCGACTCCCCGTTCCGCAGAACGCTGGACGATTTCCGCGGGGGCGTCGCCGTGGTGGTGCGGAACGTCACGCCGCGGATCACGGAAGTGGACCTGGCCGAGCGGATTCGGGACATTCGCACCCAGGGCCGGGCCGGACAGAGCCAGATGCGCACCACCAAGGTGCTGGGCCTCGGCGAGCGGAACGAGGAAGGCTACGAGGCGTTCGCCGTCCTGGTCAAGCTGGAGGAGCGCGTCCCGGCGCGCTGGACGACGGAGGCGAACAAGGAAGTGGAGATCGTCGGCCAGGCGTTGGCGGTCGAGGAGACCATGGTGGCCCGGAGCTTCGACCCGGCGATTGCGGGGCAGGCCGCCCAGCGGGCGGTCATCGCCATCATTCTGAGCTGGGTGGCGATCGTGCTATACCTGTGGCTGCGGTTCGGCTCGGTGCAGTGGGGCCTGGCGGCGGTGATCTGCCTGGTGCACGACGTGGTAATTGCCGTCGGCCTCGTCGCGGCGAGCGGGTGGCTGTACAACAGCTTCCTGGGCCCGCTGCTAGGGCTGGGCTGGTTCAAGATCGACCTGGCCATGATCGCGGCGCTGTTGACAGTGATCGGCTACTCGGTCAACGACACGATCGTGGTCTTCGACCGGATCCGCGAGAACCGCGGGAAGCTGACCACGGTCAGCGTGCCGGTGATCAACAAGTCCATCAACCAGACGCTCGCCCGGACGCTGCTGACGTCGGGCACGACGTTCATCGTCGTGTTCATCATGTACGTCTCGGGCGGGCAGGGCATCCACGCCTTCAGCTTCGCGTTGCTGATGGGCGTGATCTTCGGCACGTACTCCTCGGTGGCCATCGCCAGCCCGCTGCTGATGGGCTTCCGCGACGCCCTGGTCGCCAAGGCCGTCGGCACGGCGAAGGCGTAGGGAAACGGCAGCATTGCGGATCGCGGACTGCGGATTGCGAAGGGCGGCCCCGGCAGCCGGGGCGCTGCGCATCGCCGTCGTCGTGCTGGGCGCATGCCTGCTTTCCGGCTGCAAGCAGATCGAGTCTCTGCTGGGCGGGGGGACCGCGCCGACGACGCAGCCGGCCGAGGCGGCGGGGGGGCGCGACGGGTTCCGTCTTCAGCCCCTGGCCGTCCAACAGGCGGAGGCCTATCCCGAGACGTGCACGGGGTTGTTCGTTGCCCTCGCGGACTTCGAGGATGTTCCCGAGGCCGAGCGGGGCTTCGCACAGGTGGGGCGGTTCTCGATCCGTCCTGCCGGGCTCGGCGGGGAGCGGAAATTCGTGGTCAACGTCACGCGCACCGGCGTGGGGGCGCTGGAGGCGACCGTGCCGCCCGCGGCCGAGCTCGTGCTGACCCTCCCCCACTTCCGCGACTTCACCCAGTACAAGCTGCTGTCGATGGCGGTCTTCAGCCGGTCGGTCCGCGACGACCTCCGCGTGCGGCTGACCGATGAGAACGGCGCGGAATGGACGTCCAGCCGGAAGCTGATCCGAACGGGCTGGAACACCGTGCTCTTGGACATTCGCCGGCTGGCCGACGCCGCCGGTTTCGACGCCACGTCGGTGCGGACGCTGGGCATCGGCTTTCCGGACGCGGCCGGGCCGGTGTGGTTCAACGTCGACGACGTGCTGCTGGTCGACAACGAGCGAACGATTCAGCCCACGCCGGCCGGCGTGGTTCTCCGCAAGGCGGGCCTCAACTACTTCCTCACGCTGCCCGGCCAGGGCGCAGCGATCGCGTTGCGGCAGCATGACGACGGGCTGTGGCGGTTCGACCGGCTCGGGCCGGAGGTGCGGATGGCGGGGATCGGGGAGGACCTGCCGGCGTCCGGGGAGCACCTGGAGCTGATGGGCCCCCGGCGGATCGGCCAGGTGGAGGTGCTGGAGCACAACCGCATTCGCCTTCGGTTGGCCAACACGTGGTACTTCCCGAGACGGGCGGGACAGTGGCCGTCGCTGGCGGTGCGAACGATCCGCTGGGAGCACACGTTCTACGGGGACGGCCGGTGGATCGCCGAGGGCACGCTGAACAACGCCGGCGGGCAGGAGATTTCCTCGGTGGGCGTGTACTTGCCCGTACCGGCGGTGTGGTCGGGGGGACGAGAGAGCGACCACTTCATCCTGAGCGAGTTTGTCGGGGAGGTGGGGCGATGGCGGCGCCTGATCCCGCCCAACGGGCCGGCCCGCGACCTGATCGTGCGGAATTGCCGCCAGCCGGGGCGGGTCGAGCCGACCCTCGCCGCGCCCGGCGCGTTCGCGCCCGGTGATCCTGGGCGGGACGGGTTTGATGAGTCGACGGGGTGCTTCTACCTCGCCGCAAAGGCCGGGCACTGCCGCTTCACGGTCGTTCCCCCGCCAGGGGGGCTCTGGAACCCGGTATTCCTGGTATCCGGCGGGTGGGACGGTGTCCCCTCGGCGAGCAGCGAGGGGCTGCCCATCCGCACCGCCGTCCGGCGGGCCGACGGCTCGATGCTGTTCCTGCTGCCCGGTCGCCTTTCCCGGCCGACGTCCATAGAAGTCACCGGACGCTAACGGGGTCAAACCTACACGTTTCACTTCTTGCCGAGGGCCGGGGCGCCCGCCGGGCGCTTTGCGCTCTGGCCGGTTTGTCGGGGACCGGCCGGGCGGCGCGGCCGGAAGGAAGCCGGAAGTGCAGGTGTTCCCATGGGCAAGGCGCGACCTTTTGGGAGGGGGGGATCGTAGGAAATGCCGTACCGTCGGTAGACGGGAGTTGACCGCCTCCGGGCGCGGCAATCGCCGGGGCGTGCAAGTCCTGTCTATCCATCAAGATGGAGGCGTGGATGGCCGATACTTCTGGTAGGCTCTGGTCTTTCTCCGCAGCGGCGCAAAGCGGCGGGCGAAGCTTGACCCTCCCTGCTCCGGTCTCTAGACTGAGGCGTTTGCAGAGGCGGATAGGCTTCCTCTGCGTCGCAATCGGGCGCGGCGCGCTTCCTGCGGAGGCAGCGTGGTCGGTGCGCGGAGCGCCCGAACCCCGAAGTGATCGGACCGGCGGGAGACGCTCATGGAAAGGTGTGCCTTGAAGGGATCGAGCAATACGGCGCGGACGATGGCGCTGGCAGCGGTCGCGGCCATGGTGGGCCTCGGCGGGTGCGATGCCGTCGGCGATTGGCTCAAGACGGATGCGTACCGGTTCCTGGGTCCGGAGAAGGTGGTCCGCCCGCCGAAGGGCACACCGATCAACCCGATCCTGGCCAGCACCGGCCCGGCGGATCGTGCGCAGGAGGTCGTGCCCAACGCCACGAGCCCGCGGGACGGGGACTGGTCGTACACCGACGAGGAGTACCGCATCGGGCCGACCGACGTGCTCGACATCTCCATTCTCGACCTCTACCAGGAAGGGGTGGAGGCGATCCTGCGCCGACAGGTCACCAATGCCGGGCTGATCGACCTGCCCCAACTGCCCGAGCGCATCCTCGCCGAGGGGTACACGAAGGAGGAGTTCAAGGAAATCGTCCGAGACGCGTACAGCCCCGAGGTGCTTGTCGATCCCACCGTGTCGGTGACGATCGCCGCACGCCGACAGAACACGTTCTCGATCCTCGGGGCCGTCAACCGCCCCGGGACGTACAACATCCTGCGCCGGGACATGCGCCTGCTGGAGGCCCTTGCGCTGGCGGGCGGTGTGACGCAGACGAACATCAAGTATCTCTACGTGATCCGCCCCAAGCCGGCCCCGCGAATCCGCAAGACCCCGGTCCCGACGCGAAGGGCCGTGACCCCCGAGCGCCTGCCCGACCTGCCGGAGGAGGCCCCCCCCGAACGCGCGACCGCCCCGAGCGCGGTGACCCAGCCGGCACCGGCGACGAAGCCCGCCGCCGACCCGAACGCGGCCCTGAATGAGTTGGAGCGGGCCCTCAAGGGCACTCCCGCGGCGCCCGCTTCCGCCCCGACCCCCACGCCCGGCGTGCTGCTGGCCACGGCGGCGGGCGCGCCCGCGGCCGCCGCGCCGCAGACCCAGCCCGCGGGCGACGAGGACCTCAACAAGGCCGTCGCCGCGCCGAAGTGGATCTACTCCGCCGGCAAGTGGGTCCGGGTGGCGGGCGAGGGTCCCGCCGCCACGCAGCCGACGACCCAGACGACGCAGAAGGTGGAGACCGCCCCGTCCGATCCGAGCGATCCCTTCGGCTGGAAGAAGGTCGACAAGTCGGACATGGCCCGGATCATCGCGATCAACCTGGACCAACTGCGAGACGGCGATCCCCGGATGAACGTCGTTCTGCGCGATAACGACATCGTCCAGATCCCGCCGCTGGAAGTGGGCGAGTTCTACATCATGGGCGAGGTCCTCCGGCCGGGCGTGTACTCGCTGACCGGGCGGCAGATCACGGTGAAGATGGCCCTCGCGGCCGCGGGCAATATGAACGCGCTGGCCTGGCCGGCGCACTCGATCCTGATCCGCCGGATCGGCGGGCGGCAAGAACAGGTCATCCCGCTGAACATCGAGGACATCTTCCACGGGGATGACCCGGACCTGTTCCTGAAGGCCGACGACGTGATTGCCGTCGGAACCGATCCGCGATCGACCTTCATGGCGGTCGTGCGGAACGCCTTCCGCATGACCTACGGCTTCGGCTTCATCTACGACCGCAACTTCGACGATCCCCGGGGCTTCACGCCGACGAGCCGGCGCTTCACGCGCTGGTGATCCGGCCCGCGCCGGACAGGACGCCATGAGTAACGATCCTCGGCATAGCAACCTCGGTGTGGCCGAGGGCGGCTTGGCGGCAATGGTACACGAGCCCGCCGTTCCCACGTGGCGGGAGCGTTTCCCGCCGGAGACGTGCGGCAAGATCCTCGTCCTGGCCGGTCTGCTGGTCTGGCTGAACTTCTGGCACCTCCGCATCATGGTGGCGACCTGGCAGTACCCCAACTGGTCGCACGGCTATCTGATTCCGCTGTTCAGCCTGTACTTCCTGTACACCCGGCGCGAGGAGTTCCTTGGGGCGCCCCGCCGCGTGAGCCTGCTGGGCGTTCCGCTGATCCTGCTGGGGATCTTCCAGGTGCTCGTAGGCCTCTACCCGATTCAGAACACCTGGGTCAGCCACCTCGGGCTGATCCCGATGGTGTTCGGGCTGGTGCTGTACCTCGCCGGCCCGGCGACCTTGCGGGTGACCTGGCTGCCGATCGCGTTCCTCGTCTTTGCGATGCCGATCCCCAGCACGCTCTACTCGCGAATTGCCCTGCCGCTCCAGAACCTCTCTGCGGCGGCCTCGTCGTTCATCCTGCGGGTGTCCGGCGTGGAGATCGAGGTCAGCCAGAGCGCCCTGATGCTGACCAGCCTGACCGGGCGGGAGCACTCCGTGACGGTCGCCGAGGCATGCAGCGGGATGCGGCTGCTGATGGCGTTCCTGGCGCTGGGCGTGGCGATGGCCTATCTGGACGACCGGCCGATCTGGCAGCGGTTGACGCTGGTGCTGATGGGCGTGCCCATTGCGGTCGTCTGCAACATTCTGCGCGTGGTGATCACCGCCACGATGTACGTGTGGGACCAGCCCGAGTTGGGACAGGACTTCATGCACCACTTCACGGGCATGCTCATGCTTGCCCCGGCGTTGCTGATGCTCTGGGGCCTGAGCTGGCTGCTGGAAGCGCTGTTCGTGGAGGAAGACGAAGAGGACCAGGAGTCGGACCGGCCGGACCGATCCCCGCCCGAACCGATCGCGGTCGAGGGGGGAAAGCCATGACCGAGGCCTCGGCCGAAGCGACGGCGGCCCGTGAGACGGTGCTGGCCTGGTGCGGGCGGAACCGGCACTTCCTGGTGGCGGCCGTGCTGCTGGCAGCCAGCGCCGCCGGGTGGAGCGCCTTGGTGGAGGTCGTGGGCATCGCCACGTGGAAGGCCCCCGTGCCCTGGCCGGACGGCGTGTCGGTGGACGACGAATTCCGGATGACCTCCTTGCCCGACCGGCTGGGGCCGTTCGAATGGGTCCGCGGCGACGGGGAACTGGAGCGGGACGTCGACGGCAAGCCCGTACGGGACGGCCGGCCGGACGGCGACGTGATCCTGCGCGACGACCTGATGGAGTCGCTGCACATCGGCACGGTCATGGACAAGGCCAACCGCCCGAAGCGCCGCAGCAACTGGTTCCTGGTTCGGCGGTACCGCGACGGTCGGCGGCCGCGATCGGGCGGGTCGACGTACAAGTACTGGAGCGCCGAGGCCTACTACTACACCGGCGGGGTGGACCCGGTACCGCACGTGCCGGAGATCTGCCTGTACGCAGGCGGGGCCCGGGCGATTCGCCCGACGGAGGTCCCGGTGCACATCCCGTCGCTGCCCGCGCCGTGGAACCAGCCGTTCAAACTGCGGCGGGTGCTGTACGAGGTCGCTCGCCAGGGCATCACGACGCAGATGGCCCAGTACTACGTGTTCAGCCTGAACGGGCGGCCGACGAACAGCCGGTACACGGTGCGCTGGGAGTTGACCTCGCCGTTCGTCCGCCACGCGTACTTCGCCAAGATCCAGTTCAGCCCCATTGCCCCGGTTCATGATCCGGAGTTGACCGACGAGGCGGCCCGGGAGTTTGCCCGGCATTACCTGCCGGCCGTCTTGAAGGTCATGGCGATGCCCAAGGACGTGGACGCCCTCTCGACCGACGGATAGAGGCGGGTCGACGGAGAGCCTTCGGGCTCGCAAGCGCGACACGGAGGCGCGGAGAGACAGCGACGACGTAGCGAATGCGCTTCCGGGCCCGCGGGTCCCGGCATGCCGGACTGCGGGCCTCGACGCGGAAGAAGTCAGAGACGCACAACGAGAAGACGATGGCCAAGAGAAAGCGACTGAATAAGCGAGTGGCGGTGCTGTTGGGCGCGATGGGCGCCGTCATGGTGTTGCTGGTGCTGGTTCTGGTGCTCCGCAAGGGCGGCAGCCTGCTCGACCGGTTTTTTCCCAAGGACGCGGCGCGGTTGCTGCAGCAGGCCAAGGACGCCCGCGAGGGCAAGCGGTACGAGGAATCCGCCAAGGCGTTCGAGGAAGCCATTCGCGCCGCCCGGGCCACCAACGTGCAGAACATGCACGAGTACTACTTCGAGGCGGCCCAACTGAGCAAGGAGTGGGCCCTGGCCAAAGGCGCGGGGCTGACCAAGACGCAGGTCGGCGAGCTGATCGGCGCGTCGGTGCGGCAACTGAAGCAGTCGTTGAATCATCGGCCGGACTACCTGGAGGCCCGGCGTTTCCTGTGCGAGCTGTTCTGGCAGCTTGCGACCGCCTCGCGCGACCGCAAGCGTACGCTCCAGGCCCTGCCCGAATACGTCAAAGAAGCCGACGATCTGTTGGAGCGGGACCCGAACGCCCACGAGACGTGGTTTCGCCGGGGCGGGGCGAAGGCGGCGCTGTCGCTCGGCAAAGAGTCGCCGATGGCCAAGCAGAGCATCGCCGACATGCGCAAGGCGGTGGCGATCAAGCCGGAGGAAGGCCGGTACTGGTCGGGCCTGATCGCGTTCCTCCAGAGGCTCGGCACGCGCGAGCAGGAAGTCGAACAGGCCTTCCAGCAGGCCGTTGCCGCCTTGCCGAACGACGTGAGGCTGCGAAAGCAGTACGTCAGTTTCCTGCGCGCCCGGGGCCGCATGACGGACGTCGAGCAGCAGATTCAGCAAGCCGAGAGGATCGACCGGAAAGAGGGCAAGCTTCTCCGTGCGGACAACCGGGTCCTGGAGGCGGCGAAGCTTCGCTCCCAATCCGTCGACCCGCGGTCTCCCGACGCGGAGATCGTCGAGCAGCAGAAGAAGCAGCGCGAGGAGAAACTGCGCGAGGCCCTGGCGATCTACAAGCAGGTCTCGGACGAGGACAAGCTCGAGGCCCGCGCGTACTTACGGCGGGCCAACATCCTCTCCCAGGAGAAACAGCCCGCGGAGGCGGTCGCGGTTCTGCGGCAGGGGCTGGACGCGCTCAACGAGGCGGTCTCGACCCGGCCGGCGGGGAAGGACAAGAACGCGATCCAGGTCCGGACCGTTCAGCTCAACTACGCGATGGCGAACGTCCTGCTGGACCGGATCGAGGCGGGGGACCCCAACCGCGGCGCCCTGCTGAATGAAGCGGAGGAGTGTCTGCGGGAGATGACGCTGCAACTGGGCGAGCCGCAGCGGGCGAAGGTCCGCGGCCGGATCGCCCTGGCCGAGGGCAAGTACAGCGAGGCCATCGAGCAGTTGGAGGCCGCCCGAAAGCAGTTGCCCCGCTTCGACGTGACGGTCGCCAACCTGCTGATCAACATCTACCTGCGGCAGGACCTGCCCGGCAAGGCCGAGGAAATCCTCAACGACTTGCTGCGGATTCCCGGCCAGCAGCGGAATGTCGGGGCGCTGTTGGCCAAGGCGCAGCTTCTGATCCGGTACCGGGACTACGAAGGGGCGGACCGGCTGATCACGCGGGCGCTGCTGTTCGAGCCCAAGAACGCCGAAGCGATGAACCTGCGGATGAAGGTGATGGCGATTCGCGGCGAGACCCCTGCCCTGCCCCCGGACATGGTCCCCGCGCCCCGGACGGTCCAGATGCTCGTGGACCGCGCGACGATGATGTGGCTCGACGGGCAGCGCGAGCGTGCGGTGCAGTACATCGAGCGGCTCCGCGCTCGCGTTCCCAAGAACCGCACCGCCATCCGGATGCTCTTCCAGATGTACCGCAGCCTCCAGCGGGAGGAGGACGCCAGGCGGCTGCTCGATGAGGCCGTGCGGCTCTTCCCGGACGACAAGATCCTGAAGGTGCAGACCCAGGTACTCCAGGAGCCCGATCGGGACAAGCAGTACCAGATGTTGATCGAGGCGGCGGACGAGTTCGCGCCGTTCCGCCGCGCGGTGGAGCGGGCCAACATCGCCCTGGTCGCCGGCAAGACGGACGAGCACTTCCGGTATCTCCAGGAGGCCGCCCAGATCGAGCCGAACGCCCCCCAGGTGATCGAGCGGCTGTTCGGCCGCGCGGTCGAGAAGAAGGACTGGGCCCAGGCCGAGCAGTACGTCGCACAGGCCGCCCAGGCCAACCTCGACGGGGGGAAGGGGATGATGTTCCGTACGCAGTTGGCCCTGGCCCGGGAGGACCACGACGCGGCGATCGCCTCGGCGATGGACCTGTTGAAGGATCAGCCCAATCGCAAGGGCGCCCGGGTCCTGCTGGGCCATGCGTACCGAGGCAAGAAGCTTTTCGATCAGGCGTATGAGGCGTTCCGGACGGTCCACGAAGACGACCCGGCCTATGCGCCGGCGCTGATGGGGCTCGCGGCGGTCACGCAGGACCAGGGCAAGATCCAGGAGCACGCGGACTGGGTGAAGAAGGCCTACCGCTTCGTGCCGCGAAATGCCTACATCAGCCAGGAATACCTCAAGGTCATGGAGGACGAGCGCAAGCCCGACGACGTGATCCCTCGGCGCGAGGCGCAGTTCCGGCGAAATCCCGACGATCTCGGCAACCTCCTGCGGCTGGGCGCGCTGTACGAGCGAAAGGAGCGGCTCCAGGACGCTGAGCGGATGTACGTTCTTCTGCACGAGAAGAGCCCCGACAAGACGTACAGCGGGCGGGTGCTGGCGGACTTCTACCGGCGGACGAGCCGCCCGGCGGACATCGAGCGCGTCCTCGACCCGCTGCTGGCGAGCGCGAAAGACCGGGTGGCCCTCCGCATCCTCTACGGGCAGATGATCGCGCCCTTCGACACCAAGAAGGCCAAGAGCTTCCTGGAAAGCGCGATCGCCATCGACGGCGAGGACCCGCGGGGGCACCTGGCCCTGGCGAGGTATTGGGGGCTGCGGCGCGAGTGGACCGAGGCGGTGGCGGCGATGCGAAACTACATCCGCCTGCGCCCGGACGACCCGAGCGGGCGGAAGGAGCTGATCCGGTACTTCATCGAGGCCGGGTCCGTGGCGGAGGCCGATAAGCAGTTGGACAAGATGCTCGCCGCCGACCCGACCGACGCGACGGCGCGAACGCTCAAGGGCCTTACGGCGCTGAAGCAGAACGACCTGAAGCGGGCCGAGCGGCTGTTCACGCAGGCCATCCAGGACAACCCCAACTACGCCGAGCCGTTGATCTTCCGCGCGCAGCTGCACATGGCGCGGGGCGCGCCGAGCAAGGCCCGCAGCGACCTCGAGGCCGCCAAACGCCTCAGCAACCGCGTGGACGTGGCGATGCAGCTCGGCATGCTGTACCGCGCGATGCGGGATTACGACAACGCGGAGTTCGTCTTCCGGGAGCTCCACGGCCAGCAGCGCGACTACATCCCGGCGATCGAGCAGTTGATCAGCCTGTACTCCCGCCGGCAGAAGTGGAACGAGCTCGAAAAGCTCCTCGCCGACGCCAAGGCGGCCCTGCCCGGCGACGCGAGGTTCTTCCTTCGCGAGGCGGGCATGTGGCATGCCCGGGACCGGCAGGACCTGAAGCTCGCGGCCCTGGCGAAGGCCGTCGATCTCGCGCCGAACGCCGTCCCGACGGTCCAGGCGTACCTGCGGGCCCTGCAGGAGGCCAAGCAGCACTCCAAGGTCATCATCGTGGGCCAGCCGTACCTCCAGAAGCCCGTCTTCGCGCCGTGGGTGGCGGCCCTGCTGGCGACCTCGATGGCCGAGCTCCAGCAGCCGGAGCCGGCCGAGAAGCTGTTCGTCCGGTCGCTCGAGAGCATTCGCGGCGAGCACGCGCTGCTGCTGGTGCGGCAGTTGCGGGAGGCCTACGATACCGACGGGACGGTGCAGCGACTCGAGAAGTGGATTGCCCCGCGGGCGACGAACTGGCGCCCCCACCTGGTGCTCGGCCTGCTGTACTCGGAGGTCGAGGAGCTCCAGAAGGCCGCCGGGTACCTCACCGCCGCGCGGGACCTGGCGGACAACAAGGACGCGAAGTTCCTCGCCCATCGCCACCTGGGCTCGACGCTGTACCGCATGAAGAAGTTCCCGGAGGCGGAGGCCTCGTATCTTGCGGCCTTGAAGCTCGAGCCGAGGGACGTGCAGGTTCTCAACAACATCGCGTACCTGTACACAAACGACCTGAAGAACGCGGCCAAGGCGCTGCCCTACGCCGAGAGAGCGGCGAGGCTCTGGTCGAGCAACGCCCGGGTTCTGGACACGCTGGGCTGGACGCAGGCGCAGTTGAGACGGTACCCTGATGCGGAGGTGACCCTGATGCGGGCGGTGCAGTTGGAGAGTCCGCTGACGGCCAGCCGATATCATCTCGGCTGGGTGTACGAGAAGACCGGGCGCCTGGACGAGGCGCAGAAACAGTATCGACAGGGATTCGAGATGGTGCGGAACGAGCCCGGCGAGGCGCTGCACGGGCAGCTCAAGGCGGCGTTGGAGCGCGTCGAGAAGCTCCAGGCCGGCTCCGCCCGCCCGACGAAGACAGGGAGCGGTAGATGAGCGTCATACCTACGAGAGACCAGGTCCCCCAGATTGTTCGCGGCGGACCGGTGGCGACGCGGCGGGCGGAGCGTCGTCCCGCGGCCCGGGGCGAGACCGGCATGACCGGGGGCGACGTGCTGCGGATCATCCGCAAGCGGAAGTGGCTGATCCTGTTTTCGCTGGTGATCTGCGTGGGCCTGTCCGTGCTGGCCCACGTGCTCTGGCAGCAGTATCTGCCGCTATACGACGCGATGGTCGTGATGAAGATCAACCCGCCGCGCCCGACGATCATCACCCCGTCCCACCCGGTCGTCCAGACGCCGTACCTCGACTCGCTGGCGGCCCAGTACGTCAGCCTCGTCCAGGGCGAAGGCGTGCTTCAGGACGCCATCGGGAACAAGCGGATCCAGGACACCACGTGGTTCCAGGGCGATCGCGACACCGCGCTGGAACGGTTGCAGGAGGACCTCCGGGTCGGCGCGCCGCCCGGAACGGGCATGGTGACTATCCGCATGCGGATGGTGGGCAGCAATGAGAGCAAGGAGCTGCCGGAGATCCTCAACGCCGTGGCCGAACAGGCCATCGAGCGCGCCCAGGAGGGCGCCAGCCAGGGCACGCAGAAGAGCATCACCCGGCTCACCGAGATGCAGAGCACGCTCAGCGAGAGGCGGGACCGCATTCGCGCGGAGATGGCCAAGCTCATCCGCGACGCGGAAGTCCCCGACATGGACGACCCGTCCAACGAGCTGGCCGTCGAGCACAACGCCATCCGCGCCCAGCGCCGAGCCATGGAGATCGAGCTCGCCCAGGCCGACGGCGCGCTGGAGCTGATTCGAAAGCAGATCGAAACCGGCGAGATCCGCGCCCTGCCGCAGGTCATCCAGGCCCTGGACCTCGACCCCTCTCTGCGCGCATTAAAGACCACCCTGCTGAACCTCCGGGCCGAGCGGGAGAACCTGCTGCGGAAGTTCGGCCCGCGGCACCGCACCGTTCAGAACTTCGAGGCCCGCGTCAAGAGCATGGACGAGGAGGTGCAGGAGCGGGAGGCCAAGCTCATCGAGGACCAGGTCAACTCGATGCTCACCACCGCCCAGGCCCAGAAGTCCGTCGTGCTGGACCGGCTGACCAAGCTGCGCGAGCAGTACGCGTTTGTCGACGCCAGCGTTCGCGGCCTGCGGGCGACGATCAACGCCTACGAGCAGCTCAAGCAGCAGAACGAGGAGATCTCCGAGAACTTCAAGCGGATCGAGGCTCGCCTGATCGACCTTCGCGGCCTGCGAGACGACCCGCCCCTGAGCATTCTGAAGCTGGCCGCCACCCCGCGCGAGCCGACCTTGCCCCAGTTGAAGATCAACCTGCCCCTGGGGATTCTCCTGGGGCTGATCGTCGGTCTCGGCCTGGCGATGGTCCTGGAACTGGTGGACACGTCCATCAAGGGCCCGTCGGACGTCTCCCAGCGCGTCGACCTGCCCCTGCTGGGTATGGTGCCCCACCAGGACGATCTCGAGGAGAACATCGAGGACTTTCGCCTGGCGTTCGCAACGCACCCGAACAGCCTGATCAGCGAGGCCTTCCGGCAGATCCGCACCTGCCTCCAGTTCAGCGGGCCCGCGGGCCAGCGGAAGAGCCTGCTGGTCACCAGCGCCCTGCCGGAAGACGGGCGGACCACGGTGACGCTCAACCTCGCCGCGTCGGCCGCCCGGAACGGGCGGAAAGTGCTGGTCATCGACGCCAACTTCCGCCAGCCGATGATTCGGAAGCTGTATTCCGCCTGCCCCGACGGCGGGCTCAGCAGCGCCCTGGTCGGCCAGGCCAACTGGCGGGAGATGGTCATGGAGGTCGAGCCGAACCTCTACGTGATCGGCTCGGGGCCCTTGCCTCCCAACCCCGCCGAACTG
>Ga0272441_10006551_pt1 | contig 19423 bp, 2 predicted proteins | sample SSMProp6N_FD_193582 | JGI IMG/M metagenome (GOLD analysis project Ga0272441, IMG submission 193582) | Marine sediment archaeal communities from Little Sippewissett salt marsh, Falmouth, MA, United States - SSM-Prop-6N | ecosystem: Environmental > Aquatic > Marine > Wetlands > Sediment ... | reverse complement strand
CTTCCGATCTTTGCTGTTGTTAAAGTTTGGAATGTGACTGTCGCATTAGTTAAGTTAGTTTCGTCCGTATTACAAATAGTAATATCATATCTAACTAATTGGTCATCTGTAATATTTTCTAATGACGATATATTAGAAGCAACGCTTGTTGAAGATGAAAAATATGATTGATTTAAGTAACCTGTTTCATTACCAAGTTTACCGTATCCCCAAAAACTCATATGGTATTCACTAACACCATTCCAACCATCGCCATAGGTATAAAAATCTTCTATCTCAGACCAATTACTACAATTAAGAAAAGTATACCAACCAGATGTTCCATTTTGTGTTGTATACCTATTTCTACAACCTGTTTCATTCCACTCTTGCCAAGTCACCAAGCTTTCACCAGGAGGAACACCGGATATGCCAGCATCAACAGTCATTATATGTAAACCAAATGTATCAGACGTATTAAGAAACTCTCCATTCTCTTTTAAAAGTAATTCTGGTGGAAATACAATTGAATAAACTCTATGAGTACTGCTTCTGTGGTTTGACGGTAAAATAGCACTTACTTCTTCATCAATAGTATAAGCAGCTAACCAATCATATGGACAATCTGAGTAATTAGCCATAAACCAAGTAGAATAATTTTCACTTGCTTCATAACCTGCATCTACTTTTGTTGTTCCATTCCATATATAATAAACTGTACCTGTACCCAAATCATCCCACCAAACAAAGCATATATCATTGTCATCCCATTCAGAATCATTATCAACATCGATACAAACAACAGCTCCATCACCCCAATCAATGTGACCATCTGTTGTATCTATTATTTGTAAAATAACAGCATTATCAAATAAATTATCAGGGTTATATATAGTAATGTTAGTAACTAAACCTGCATAATAATAAACAGAATCATTTTGATTATCGTATGACTCATGTCCATCAGAACAATTTTTTGGTGCATAATAAGACCTTGATTCAAAGTTATACAATTTAGATATGTCTTTGAAAAAACAAGCTGAACCATCTGCATATTGCTGTGCTGTTATAGTTCCATTTTCATATGGCCATTGATAAGACGTATTCCATTCGTGTAAATATGCAGAATAGTTATTATGTGGAAAAGCATTAAAATTCATAAATGCTACATCCCTATAAGAATATCCAGAATCCTCCTCTTCAAAAACCCTTTGATATTTTGGTGTTGTATAATTAAGCTTCCATTCTTCTATAAAATCAAATTCAGCCCAAAATTCATAATGCCCTATATCTGTCATTTTATATGGGTCGAAAACAGCTAAACCAAAACATCTATCCTCAGGGAATTTTGCTGATATATTTTCTCTTGATACATAAACAAGATTACATTCTCCTAAAGCTGGTGGTTCAAAACCACTAGGTCCCCAATCAAGTACAATTCTTGAATCATTCCAAGATTCTATCTCATAATCTAACCATTCTCTGTAAGTATAACCTTGCCCAGTGATTTCAATTATATCAACAACACCTGTCAAATTTATTATATCCATTGGTGAAATAGAATCTCTTAAAAATGTTATATTTGAATAATTCATTGGATGTCCATCATATATCCATCCTGAAGGCTCGTCACATAAACAAAATGGACAACCATCTGTTATATTCCAAGCTTTTGTTGATAGTCTAGCGCAATGTGTATTCCACAAGGTTTTTACCCATATTCCACCTGAATAATCATAATATAATTCTGGGTCTGTCGATACATTCTGAGATGAGTTACAAGGCCAATCAACATCAGGAAAATATTCGTACAAATCTTCTGGTTGTGTTATTATAGAAGAATCATTTGTATTTCTTAAATACTCTCCGTCTCTTGATATCAGAATTAAAGTATCTAAAAATGAATATAATGCCATATCAAACCTGGTTTCATTTATATAATTGTAAATTATTCCTATGTAAGGGAAATAACCATTTTCAGGTTCTCCTCCTTCTTCGTCAATCCAGTTAGAAAGGTTGTATCTCATTCTTAAAATTGATTGTGTTCTATTTGCACAAGAATTGTTTGCAATAGAATAGGACAAGCCTAAACCATCTAACCCATCACCATCAATGTTATCATATCTGTAAACCCATTCCCAATCTCTCCAAGTATCATAGAATTCACTAGAAGAAGAATTATAAGAACTCCATCTGTCATATTCAGTTTCATACTCTTGCCAAACTTCATCTAAACAACCACTGTTTACACAAGGACGGTTGACATGTTCTGACACAAACCAATCACTGTATTCTGATGAATTAAATGGACAAGTAATCGTCGCAAATAGTGGATTAACTGATGTATTAGACCTTGATGATTGTAAATTGTTCCATATACAATCTGTACAATCGTTGTCATCTTGACAAATATAAGCTGTTGCACTAAAAACACTATAATTAGAACTGTTTACTGTCATATTAAACTCTATGTATATATTATCATCATAATGCCAATTGGTCAAATTATCTGATGATATACACCAAGTTAAATGACCATGTGGTGCATAAGAACAAGTTCCTGGTTCCCATGATGTTGCTGGTTCGTGCTGAACTCTTGGACCATCTGGATATAAAACATAAGCACTTCCTGGAACATAATATTCCAACGCATCATAGTGAGTTGTAAAAATAGTTAGATTGTTATTCTCACTCGGATATTCACATTGAAGTGATATATTTATTGTTACTGTTTCCGGAACACTTGGATTCTCGTAATCGTTTTCCCACAATCCAGAAGTGACATTCCAAATAGATGTATAAACGTCAACTCTTGGGTCTTGCCAAACATACCAAGCTTTTTCTATAATAGTTCTAACTTCATCACCACAAGGCATTTCAGCATCATACATCCCATCAAATTGATTCATTCTTGTCCAATTAACTTCACTATCTGTATAATCTATTACTTCGCTTGCATTACAAGCCATCCATTCAGACGACGTATTAATATAATAAAAATCATAACTTACATTTTGTGTCCAATTATGAGAACCATTTGAATAAAGACCATGGTCGTGTGGCGAATTCCAACCCCAATCTCCATCTTCTGCTCTGTCAAAAAACGGGTCTGAAAAACTAAGTGCAAGATAATCACTGTGATTATCATATCCATTTACTTGAACATAATGACCTCCAAGACGGTCTCCAAAACCGAATTCACTAAAACAATAAAAACCAAGCAACAATATAACATCGTGGCATTGTGATAAATTATCAGTTACGTTCAACCAATTAACACATTCTGTAACAGCGCCTTGGTCGTTTTCACCTTCAGTTGTCCAATTGAATATTGAAAATCCATAAGGTCCATAAGACCAATTATCTAATATCCATTGAAGTCCTCTTGTGAAGTTACTTGATTTTGTTCCACTTACATCAAAAACAGCAATTGCTTTTTCTGTTGATAAATTTTCAGCAATTGCATCAATTAAAGGAATAACATTATTTGGGTCGTGCGAACCTTCACCATAAAAGTCTGGTAAGAAAGTATTATAACCATATGAAGTTTGATTGAACATTTTACAATCCATCCACCATAAACAATTTGCAAGCGCAACAGGACCACAATAAACCCAATTCTCATCTACTAAATTCTTCCAATCATCTTGCTTTTGGTCAAAATCTGGAACACCATATGTGCAATTATCATAACCTGGTTTAAGTGTCCAATTTGAAAGATTTGTTTCTTCATCTTCCTGTGTTTTGAAATTAAATATTTTTTCGGTACTATTTCCACTGTCATTCACTTTCACTCGCCAATGATAATAACTTCCGCCATTAGTAGCATTGTTGAAAATCCATGAAACTGATGTATTTGCACCTGTAAAATTAATTTGTTGATGTACCCAACTGCCAGTTGTGTTTTCATACCAATTAACACTTAAACTATCTCCTTCAGTATCATTTACTTCAACATCGCAAAATGGAGTAATTGATATATCTTCTGACTGATTTGGAGGACTGTTATCACTAATTGTAGGCCTATTGTTACCACCACCAGTGACTTCCCAATCTAAATCACTTGACGTATAATAGTACAAATCATCTGTTGTATCATTTATATAAAAGAAAGAGTAACCTTTTTCAGGAACGTTTGGTCTCCCACCACCACCAACAACAGGCAAAATTGAATAAAAACTACTTGGACAACCCATATCATCACCATCGGTTTCAACCAAAGTAGCATTCATTGACCATGCTCCAGTATAATTATATATAACTCTTATTACGTCGTCAGACAATTGACATGGAGAAAAAAGATAAGATGAATCGTTTAAAGAAGCAAATGATATTGCTGCTTCAACTCTCCACGTTTCACCAGAAAAAGGACTTGAAAGACTAATCCAAGAATTTGTTACGTTATAAATGTGGCATATATCAAAAAGAGATGATTTATAAAAAACTACATGTGCATTATCATCATCATCAAAAACAATATGAGGTCTTTGACAATCATCATCTGCAAGGTCTGTCACAGGGTCACCTGTCCAGTCGGTCCAAGTATCTCCTCCGTCGTCTGACTTCATATGAAGAATTTGGTTGTAATTGTTAGAATAGTCTTCACAAGTAAAAACAACATGAACTACATCATTACTATCACATCTTACTATTGGAAACCAATCATCATCATTACCATCAGGTTCATTTGTCAACATTCGATATGAAGACCATGTGTATCCATCTGTTGAATTCCAATAAAATACTTGGTCATCAAAACTATCACCAGCAGTAGAACGTTCAGCAACAATATGTAATTTATCTTCAGAGTCTACAGCAATTGAAGGATACATATAATCTAAAGTAGTTTCTTCTGACACATTTGCAATGTAATCGAAACCATCAGTTGAATTTGCTACTCTAACTTGTGTGTTGCCGGCAGAATCTGAATGAGCACCAGTCCAAGCAATATACACAACATCATTACTATCAGAACACATTGCTGGTGTTTGAGATGTATAACTAACTGTATCAGCAATAGCAGATGGAGAACTCCAGGTTAATCCACCATTAGTAGAATTAGAGTAATATATAGTATTTGATGAATACCATGTAACAAAGATGGTTCCATCTGAAATCCTGGCCGCTTTCTTTTGATTACCATAAAATGATACTGTACCAACATAAACTTCATAATAAGGGTCAATCTCTACATATATGTTTGGTGGAACATCATTACAGCGAACACGGAACCAAAAATAATCTTTATCTTGGATTTGCTTCACACCATGTGTAAAAATTAATCCTTGATATTGTAACATGTCGCTCCAATTGAATATCACATTAAACTCAACATTATCTTTTTCAAAAGTCAAAGTGTATTCATGGTTACCAGACCTATTAACGTATTTTTTAACTTGGTAATCAATTGCTAAAGTAAAACGCCAATCCGTTGTAACACCGTTGTCAGGTGTAGTGAATATAAGACCTATCTTACTTGTGTTAGATAATGGATGAGTGATATTCACTGTAAGAAGATTAGTAGCATTGACCCACTCTTCAGTGTTTGGATTATAACCTTCTAGCATCCATAAAGAGTGATTTTTAAATACTTGCCAAAATGTAGACCAGTTGAATTGTGTCTTTGCAGAAACTTGATAATCTTGTCTTTCAGGAAAAATCCACCAATCATCACCTTGAGTTTCATAGTTATTCTTATCTTCAGATATAGAAACAGGAAAAACACTAACTAGTATAAGTAAAAATATTATACCTGCTGCAGTTACTTTAGTTCTTATTTTCATTTCATTACGTCCTATTTGCCCAAACAATCGAGGCGTCGGTAGCGGTAATATCGCCACCATAATTTACATCATAAATGCCATTGTATGTTGTCTCTCCAGTACGATGAGACCACACACGTGATGCATCAGTTGCAATAACATCTCCAGAAGCATCAACATCATAGCGAGAACCTCCAGTATCATAATAATAGGTTTCGTTCATCCACCCAGAACCATTAGTAACATTAATGTACCATATATACCGAACATTACCCCAAATCCAATCTGTTACCTCATCACCGGGCGCTAACCAATTATAGGTATCAAAACTTAAATAACCCGTATCCGCATCTGACCAACTTGCAAACAACGTAGTGGAATTCACTGGACCAGTCATATTATTAAAATAAAAATAAACATCAAGATTAGAACCATTTATACGAATACTAAGATTTGTAGGTGTTATAGAATTATCTGTTGATTGATTTGGTGGATACGGACAACAAACCTCAATTGAACTTCCACCATATTGACTTTCGTAACGCCCTATATCTATTTTAGAACCATTATAAAAATTAAAACTAACGTTTTCAGAATCAGCCCAAGTAATACTACTATCAACTTTAAAAGAATCATTATCATGATTTACTTCTAAAATCATCAAATCTGTATCGTCACCAACAAAAACTACATCACCATCAATCCATCCATAACCATCCATAAAATAAGTAGAATCATTAACTGTAACCCACGGTGTATTTGTACCCGAACCAACAGTGTAAGTAAGCCAACCACCAGAATCAATGCACGGGCTTGTATTATTCAAATCTAAATCGCAGTTATCTGGGTCGTTAAACTCGGGGTCATCCCAGTCATCTGTTGGATAGTACAATTGCCAATCAGATAAATCCATTACATCAGAACCATTATACCACTTACCAGAGTCATCACCATCAGCTATCCACCATATATTATTATAAAAAGTAGTGTTGTCTGTTGGTGGTAATATGATATTATCATATACTCTATAAACACGGTCTGGTTGAGGAGTTGTATTAAAACTTGCAAAAATATTATTTTTAAGAACAACATCAAGATGAAAAGCTGAATCAAGTGCTACTATTCTGTTTGTGTACTCACCAGTAAAAGTAGATGGGTAAACAAAATTATTGTTGTAAATAGTTATATTCTGAGCATAACCATCTTCATCAAACCAACCAGTTCCATCAGTTGTTGAAAAATAAAATGCAGAACCATCATAAGTATTCCAAACTGTATTATTTCTAATAATTACATTTTCTGCGTCACCAATCATAATACCAGAACCATTATTGTCATGAATATAACAATTTTGTACTGTTAAATTTTCGATATCATGACCAATAGCAAAAGCTAAACTAACACCATCGTAACCTTCACAATCTTCAACAAGAACCTCATTTCCAGCAGTAAGGTCGAAAGCATTTTCGTTCCAACCCCAAGCAGTACAATTCCTAAAAACAAAACTATCACCAGTATTACGATTACTATCATCTCTGTGTAGTATAAAAGCATCTCCTGAAGTATTATAACAAGTACAATTAAAAACTCTGCCATTTGTAGTTCTTTGATATTCATCACCATAAAGAACCACGGAACAAGCATTACCCTCACAATTTTCTATAAGAAAAGTATCCAATTTTTCTAAAAATATAAGACTATTACCAGTAATTCCTTCTGCATACACGTTTGATATAGTTATATCGGTGTGATTAACATTACCAATACTAATAGCATCTCCAGTACCCGTAGTATTTCTTAAATCAAGATTTTCAATAGTAAGATAATCACATGTACCAAACCAAACAGTTATACAACAATTGTTGTCAATACCAGTAGGATTTTCTATAATTGGTCTATTTCCAGTGCCATAAGCACCAACAATCATTCTGTCTCCTGAATTACCGCCTATCCTTATATCTAATTCTCCTGTAAAACTATCTCCTCTTTCAAAGTAAATATCATCTCCAATACTAAGGTTATTATCAATTATCTCTGCATTAACTTTAGCTATCGTTCTCCAAGGAAAATCTTGACTTCCGTTATTATTATTAGAACCACTATTACTTACATACCAATTTGGACCAGAATAATCTTCTTGAATTAAATCAATATCATAAGCACCTATATCAGGAGCCGTACCATTAAACATTAAACTAACGTTTTCATTGTTTGCCCAAGTAATACTTCTATTGATTTTAAAAGAGTTATTGTAATAATTTATTTCTTGTATTACTAAATCATTGTCACTACCAACAAAAATCTCATCTCCAATAACAAAATCATAACCGTCCATGAAATAAGATGCGTTCACTACAGTAACCCAATTTGTATTAGAACCAGTTCCGCTTGTTTGTGTAAGATTACTGCCACCGTTAATACATGGACTAGTATCATTAAGAAGTAAATTTCCAGAACCTTCGTCTTGAAATTCAGGGTCGTCGACAAAATCACTTGGATAATACGATTGCCAATCATCAACATCCATTATTTCAGAGTAATTATACCAAAGGCCTGTTCCTGTTGGTTGATACCATAAATTATTATAAAAATTGAAATCACTATTCGGTGGAATATCTCCACCAGCGGTACCAAACTTTTGATATAAATAATTCGAAGAATCAGAAAAATCAGCAAAAATGTTGTTTTTAATATTTATGTAAGATATGTAGTTGTCTTGTATACTAACCATACGTTCCGTTAAATCATCGGTCCAAAAATTAGGATAAATGAAATTATTGTTGTAAATACTTTGGTTACTATTATAGCCCTCCCAAATATGCCCAGAACCATCGTAAGTAGAAAATCTAAGTGAATCCCAATCTGTAGTATTGTAAAAAGTATTATTTCTAATAATTGTTTGATTTGTAGAACCAAGGTTTATACCAGCTAATATATCGTGAATGTAACAATTTTGAATTGTAAGGTTTCTTACATCACCACCAATGGATATTCCATATTCACTACATCCATATGTTTCACAATTATCAACAAGTATCTCATTTCCACCAACAAAATCAAAACCATTTTCCGTAGCATTCCATGAAGTGCAATTATAAATATAAAAATTACTACCAGCTGGATTTCCGCTTCCATCTCTATGAACAGTAATACAATCTTCCATAAGAGCATTAAATTCCCCGTCAACTGTGCAATTTAAGACCTTTCCATTTGAAAGTCTACTATAAGGGTCTCCATATAAACAAATTCCACCATCAACAAAATCACACCCTTCAATAGTAAAATTAATTGTTTTCCAAAGAAATATTGCTTCTCCACCTGTAAAATTCGAACCATTAACATTTCTGATTATGAAATCTGTATGATTAACGCCACCAGGCCCTTCATCTATACCACGATTACAATCTTTTAAAGTTAAATTTTCTATAATTGTATAACTTGTTTCATAACCCAAATTAATACAAGCACCATTGCCAGAGTCATCAGAATTCTCAATAATCGGTCTATCACCAGTACCATAGGAACCTATAATCATAAAATCATCAGCCACACCACCTTTTGCTAAATCAATTTCTCCACTAAAAGTATTACTTCTATTGAAGTAAATATTATCTCCAGAAACTATAGTTCCATCTAACAATTTACTATTCAGATAACTTATATTTTTCCATGGTGTTTCTATGCTTGTTCCATTGTTACCATTATCTCCATTATTACTAATATAATAAGAAGTATAGTTACCAATATCATCTAACGTGTATGAAAGATATAATAAAGGAGTATAGCTTGAATTTGTCTCACCAGTAAGAGGGTCAGGAAAAGTTCCATCATAAGCAACAGGATGAGAATAACAAGCCACGCCTGCTCCAGCTACTCTGTGATAATTACAAGAACCCGGGTCTTTTGCTTCTGTCCAAGCTGCTATGTAATATTTTACACTATCATTAATAACTGGTTCGTATCCTTCAGTAAAATTAAAAACAATCCATCCTTCAAATCCATCAATAACATAATGCTCTTCTGTTTGATTAATAAGATTTCCAGCCCAATTAATTCCGTAATCAGTGTACTCATACAAAGCACAAGTAACATTATAACTATTTTCGTCTGGTTCAACATAAAAAGTAATATTATCTGCTGTTCCATTACCCCAACCTGTTACCCACCTAGCTAAAACTACAGCTTCTAATCCAATTTCTGAAGTTGCTGTACCAGAATAACCAATAATCCAAGATTGACTTGTATCTTGAATACTAGTGAAGACTAATAAGGAAACAAGAATAAGTATTATTGATACTTTTAATCTATCTCTCATTATGTCCTGTTACTCCACACTATTGATGCGTCAGTTGCTGTTATATCTCCTCCTGAATTCACATCGTATATACCATCATAAATCTTCTCGCCGCTTCTGCTTGACCAAGTTACAGAAGCATCTGTTGCTACAACATCACCAGATGCGTCTATATCATAACGGGAGCCGTCTGTTACAAAATAATATGTTTCATTGTACCAACTAGCTCCATCTGTAACATTTAAATACCAAAAGTAAACAGTGTCACCCCATATAAATTGAGTTGTCAACGAAGAATTAATAAGAGGAGTTATTTCAAATCTGTTTGTAGATTGGTCCAACCAAACGCCAAGTAGCTCAGTTGAATTTGAAACACCAGACATGTTTTGGAAGTATATGTAGATATCGAGTCCACTTCCATTAATTTGAACACTGAGATTAGACGGAGCTCTATCATTTCCAACTGATTCATTTGGTGGATAAACTCCTGAAAATTCTGCTTGGAAACCACTTACTGGAGAAACATATTCTTCTGCACAAGTTCTTCTTTCACTAAAGAATGATATATCTGTTCTTGCATTTGGAACCTTTTCAGAAACTAATGTTTCATAACAAATCGTGTAACCATGTACATTCATTACCATCTCACTAAGACCATCATCGTCGATATCAGTTACTATAACATCACCAGCGGGCATATTTGGAAAATCATAAACTTCAACGTAAGTAGAATTGAAAACCTTTGTCGGTGGGCTTGGATATATTATTTCAAGGTTGTCATCGCCCATTATATTTACAAATTCTGGTGGTTGCCATGTGTTAGTAAGCTCGGTGAAATTATGGTCTACAGACCAAGTTTCAAGGTCAAATATGTGGGGGCATGCTGAATAAGCAGTTCCTATTTCAAGATTGCCATCTCCATCAATATCATAAACTGCTGGTTGTGCATGACAACCTAGACCAAGATTACTACTATTTTTTCCAGGAACAACTGAACCATTTGAGTAATATACTACTATACCACCATTATATTGGTCTACAGTTCCTTGGTCTAAACCAATAATTTCTAAAGAACTATTACCTGTTACATTAGCTAAAACTTTACAATGAGAACTTCCATCGTGATTGTGACTCTTCCACAACTGATTTAAGTCAGTATCATACACTCTAAAACCACTGCCTCCATCACAAATAACTATTTCAACACTTCCATCACTTTCCAAATCGGCAGCACTTAAACCACCCATACAAGAACCACCACCGTAAGTTGTATCTGTAACAGCTATAGTTCCGTTTGTTCCATAAAGCTTATAAAGGTCATTTGAATCAAAGTAAGTTGACATACCACAAACATAAACATAAGGATAATTATTCTTATCTGCATCTACAACAACAGGATGCGACCAAGCAGAAGCAGCGGTAGAATTCCAGAATATTGTTCCATTGTTTGCGTGCCTTGCATAAGTGTTATTACCACCAACGTGAACAAGCTCATATTCATTATCATTGTTAAGGTCGCAAACGACCATAGGTACTGTATCTGACGGAGGCATTTGTGCTGATGATATATTCTTCATCCAAAGCATTTGACCAGTTGAACCATTTAATGAAAAAACAATAGTATCAGTATAATCAGTTGTACCACCCAAAAATATTTCGTGTATTCCGTCTCCATTAATGTCTTTAGAAATAACTTCACTAAAGCAAGTAATTCCATGAGTAGAATTCCACTTCATAGTAAATGGAGAAACACCTGTCTCTGCTGAACCGGTATCATTCTCAAAAGAATAATCGTTATCAGTGCTATTATAACCCCAAATTGTATAATAGTAGGTTGTTGATGAAGCAAGGTCGCTGTGGTTATAAAAAGTACTAGTTCCATTATATACTTCGGTACCGTTTGAAGGTGAACCAGGATAAGAACTCCATCCCGATTCGTTCATTACAAGAACGTATGTATCTGCTCCTTCGTAGCAAGCATCCCAAGTGATATTCATTCCAGAATAACTATAATTCTCTAATGATAAGTTTGTTGGAGAGCAAGATTCAGTATAAGTGAAAGTCCACCATGATGACCAATTAGACCAATCGTAATCTTGTGTACTGAACCAGTAAGTTCCATTAGTCCAACTTTGTAAACTGTCGTTTACTTTCACTCCCCAATGATAGCGTCTTTCACCGTCTGCCCAAGTTGCCTTTTGTCTAAATGTTCCGTCTGTTACTGTTGAATTCCAAGCAAAAGCTTCCCAAGAACCTGATTCATTTGTAATCCAAGTGATGTTAAACGTATCACCATCTTCGTCGCTAACTGTTATATTTAACCAAGGATAAAGTGATGTATCAACAGTACCATTTGTAGGTTCTTCGTTAGACAAAGAAGGAGGACTTAGAGAATCAGCAGGTTGTTGTGCTCCAAAATTCATGAAGCCAACGGTTTGATTTGTCGTATGAAATGTTGTATTAATCCACTCGCCGCTTCTTCCTATATTTGATATTCTAATTTCATCCACACGACCATCTAAAGGATAATAACCACGCTCCGGCTCTGATTCATTAAGTTGTGTTCCTATATTTATGTCTCCAGATGTGTCAGGTGTATCAGCTGGAGCTTCAACATCTGCAAGAGAACTGTTATAATGTAAAGTTGAATGGAGATAATCCCAAGCACCAGCTACATAATACCAACTATTTTCTTTAATAGTAGATGGACCAACTAAAAGCCTTGGAGAAGCATAACACGCAAGGTCGCCGCCTATACCATAATGTTGTAACCCATAAGATTCATCAGACCAGTCAGCAAGATTGCCCTTATGCAACATACCACAAGAATATGAATCATTATCCCAATAGAACCAACATTCAAGCGTTCCATTATCTCCTAAATCTAGAGTTGCATCATCATATACTACAAGATGACCAGTATAACCATCGAACTCAGCACAACCTCCTATCTTTCCAACAACACTTTGATTTACACTATTTCTAACATATGCATCATTATTGTTAAGAGTAGAATCATAAGAAGTTCCGCTTGTCTCATTAACATGGAGAACAAGAACATAATTCTCATCCCAAACAGCTTCTGGATTTTGATTTGATTCACAATCTTGATTACCATAATGCATTATGAATTCTGTATCTGTTTCTGAACTTATATAAGGAATTTCAACCCAGGACCAAAGTTCACCAGATACATTATCGTAATACTCTATCTCGTGGTCATACTGTGTTTCATTACCAACACTACTAAAAGCGAAATCATCTCCGTCAGGTTGAACACGACTAACAAAACCAGCACTTACATTGTGAACAAGAACTGGAAAATTAGTTAAATTTTCTTCAACATAATTATGATTTATGGTTATAAGTTTCCAATAGTCAAAATCGGCTTCATCAAAACCATTCTGTGGCCCTATGGTCATGAAACCAACTGTTTGATTTGTGTTGTTAAAACCAGCACTCATCCAAGCATTGGTTCTACCAATATTTGAAATTCTAACTTCATCTATACGACCATCCATTGGGTCCCAATCAGATTCGTCAGTCTGAGTCCCTATATTTACACCACCAGAAGTATCATTTGTTATAGTAGTACTTCCGGTAGATGCATCTTGAGTACCATTAATTAACATACGCGCTCCAGATTCATTCCATACAAAAGCACCATGATACCAAATATCTGAATTATTCTTTAACTCATCGTAATTACTATTTACAGCAACATCAGGGGTTCCTTCTAAAAATGCTCTTAAACGATGATAATCATAATAACCATATATACCATATGCTTCATCGGAAAAAGCACTATCATCTCCTTTATGTATTAAACCACCAAAAGATAATTCACTGTCCCAGTTAAACCAACATTCTAATGTTCCATTCCCTCCTAATTCAAGGCTAGAAGTGTCATTGATATGTAAATGACCATTAATACCATCAAATTCATTAGACAATCCTATCTTTCCGATAACGCTTTGATTAACAACATTTTTAACATAAGCATCATTACCGTAAATAGAAGAGTCAAAAGACCCACCACTTGTTTCATTCATGTGAAGGACTAGAACATAATTCTCATCCCAGACATCTTCAGTATTTTCTTGTGAACCGCAATTGTCATTTCCATAATGCATGATAAATTGTGTATCAACTGTTGAACTAACTGTTGGTATCTTAACCCAAGCCCACACTTTTCCAGAAGTGCTATTATATAATTCTATTTCATGGTCGTATTGTGTATCATTAGCTAGATTACTAAAAGCAAAATCGTCACCATCGGATTGAACGTTGTTGATAAATTTTGTATTTGACTCATGAACAAGAACTGGGAAATCAGAAAGGTCTTCATCTATATAATCATGGTTGATTGTAATTACTTTCCAATAATCAAACTGTGTATTGTCAAACCCAGATTGTTCACCAAACGTGATAAAATCATCAGTTTGATTTTGATTATTAAAACTAGCGTTAATCCAAGATGAATTTCGTTCAATATTAGATACCCGAACTTCGTCTATTAAACCACTGTATCTCCACGAGCTACCTGAATGCCACCCATCAATATACACATTACCAAACGTCAATACTCCGTTTTCACTACCATAATCTTTTTTAGCACCATCACTATTTAATGTTTGGCCTAAAGTTCCATTTATGTATACATCATAACCATCATCGGTACGAAAAGTCCAGACAAGATAATCCCAACCAGCATTTTCAGAATGACTGACGTCAGTATCAAAATCATCAGGGTCATCTCCACCATCCATAGAAAAATAATAAGTTCCTTGAAACAATTGTGTTGCCCATGAATCTTTTTTCCCTACTACATAAGGAGCCGCGTCCGCAGCAGTATAAGGGCGAATCCATAAACTACATGTAAAATTACTAGGTTCAAAGACTGTGCTATTAGTAAATCTATCATGAGTTGTTAAATTGTATTCCCTACAAAGACCTATTCTACCAGCAATAGATGTACTAAGGTTTTCAACGGAATCAAAGTTATTAGTTGTAGAATCAGCAACAGTTGTAGCAGAACTACCATCCATATGCCAAACAGCAATATAATGTTCGTCCCAAACACCATGAGGATTTTCAAATGAATTACAAGTAGTATTACCGTAATGCATTATGATAACAGTATCAGCAGAAGCATCTAAATGTGTAATATTCACCCAAATTGCTATTTCGCCAGTAGTGTCATTAAACAATTCTATTTCATGATTATATATTGAAGTGTTTTCAGGATTAGAGAAAGCAAAATCTGCTCCATCAGATTGCGCCATCATATAATCAGTATTACTTGTATTTAGAAGTATAGGGAAATTTGTCAAATCCTCATCTATGTAATTATGGTCTATAGTTATAACTACGTTATAAGCGAACATTGATTCGTCAAAACCATCTTCTGAATTGAAAGAAACAAAACCAGTAGTCTTGTTAGTAGAATCATAAGTAGCATTAATCCAACTTTCGTTTCTATCAATGTTAGAAATTCTCAATTCATCTATTCTACCATCATGCGCAAAATAACCCCACGTTACACTATGATTTTGTTCAAGTTGTGTTCCTATATTTAATCCACCATATGTATTTCTTGCATTGGAAGCATTACTTGTGTAAAAGCCTTCTATGCTATTTAAATAGAGTTTAACACCGAATGCACCCCAACGAGAACAACCATGGAACCATTCTCCGTCTGTAACAGAACCCCCAACATAATTATAGGAATTTGGATATAGATAACTTCTAATATTATTTAACGTGTTAGCTCCTTGTAAAGAATATGATTCATCAGACCAATTTTTATAATCTCCTTTGTGCATTAAACCAAAATACTGTTTTACTGTATCAGGGAAGAACCAACATTCTAAAGTACCAGAAGCATTCAAGTCTAAGGTATATGTATCGTTTATATGAAGATGACCAGAAACACCATCAAAATCATTCGCTTTTCCTATCTTACCAACAGAATCTTGGTTAACAATGTCCACAACATATGCGTCATTACCATAAATAGAGGAATCAAATGCTGCTCCGCTTGTCTCGTTCATATGTAAAACCAATGTATAGTTACAATCCCATGTACCTTCAACATTTTGCCTAGAACCACAATAAGGATTACCATAATGTAAATTTACAACTGTATCTTCTGAAGAACTTAATTCAGTAATATTTACCCAAGCAATTAAATTTCCACTAGAAGAATTATAAGACTCTATTTCGTGACTATACACAGTTTCATTCGTAGCATTAGTAAATACAAAATCATCACCATCATCTTGTGCAAAAGCAGAAAAACTTTCGTGTGTTTCTTCTATAAGAAACGGAAAACCAGTGAGGTCTTCAGTAATAAAATCACTTTCAATTGTAAAAGAATCCCAGCAAGACCAATCAGACTCATCAAACCCACTTTGGGGACCAACGGAAATAAAACCATCAGTTTGATTTATTGAATTGTATGTTGCATTAATCCAAGAATGGTTCCTCACAATACTAGAAATTCTTATTTCATCTAAATTACCATGAAGACCTTCATCTCTTTCGTTTTCACCAATCCAAAAATTATTTGGGTTCCTATCAGAAGTGTTTGATGTTCCACCACCAACATAAGTAGTGTTTAAATAGAATTCTGTAGTATCATCAAATATTCGCAAAACACAGTAAAAAAATTCTTCTGTATTAAAAGAATTTACAGTATCACTAGTACGACCACTTGTATTTCCTATATAAGTATAAAATCTATTGTTGTTCCTAAGCTGAAAGTAAGGTCCATCATAATCACCAAAGAAATGAATATAAGTATTAGGATAAACTAGACTTGGTCTGTGTAACCAAACTTCATAAGTAAGAGTTGAACCAGTTTCGCCTTCTCCATCGTAATAAGTCCAAACATTATCATCAGGAATAATAAGAGCATCGCTTTTAGCATCAAACCAATAACAATTTCCTGCAATACCCGAAGTATTTACTTCTGGGTCTGTATTATTCGTTGTCAAATTATAATGTGGATAACTTGAATCATGATAATCTGCCATATGCCATACACTCAAATAATTACCATCCCAAACATTATTAGGGTTTTCTTGAGAACCACATGTTCCATTCCCATAATGAACCACAACTACTGTATCAGAATCTGGTTCTATAGTTGTAACATTTACCCAAACAACAAGTTCGCCTGTTAACGAATCAAACTTTTCAATTTCATGATTATAAACTGTCTCTCCAGAAGAGTTAGTAAAAACAAAATCATCTCCGTCTGACTGCGCAAAATCAGAAAAGTCATTACTTGTATATGATATTAATATTGGAAAGTCTGATAGCTGTTCATCTATAAATTCATGATTGATAGTTATAGAACGACTATATGGCCAACCTGATTCATTACCAACATAATCTTCTTGTGTAAGGTATTGGAGTTCATAATTTGGTTTGTCATCTGCTTCACTGCTTGAAATGAACAATGGTATTTGTGTTAAACAAAGAACTAAAACTAACGTATATGCTAAAACTCTTCTTTTAAATAAATTTTTCACTATCACTCACCTCACAAAAATCAAATGGCAGTACCACTCCTAACCCTACAATAATATCTTTTTGAATCAATTAACTGATAAATTGAAGGAAGTATGAATGACACATGTGTTGAATTTTCACTATACTCTCCTGGAAAACTTACTTCACTTACATTTGATAAATTTAAAAGCAATGTATCAAAATTTGATGTATTTGATATTTGCAAATTATAACAACTCGTCCCAGCTATAATGTTCCAAACAAAAGTTGGTGTAGAAGTATATATGGTAGAATCGTTCCCTCTTCCTTCAATTGATGTAAAACCAATAGTCTCCAATGTTGGCGTATGTAATTCAACAGCAGGGCTTCCAAATAATATTTGTTCATACATAGTGTATCTAAGAGCTTGGTCACCTTCATCATCATGCCATGTTCTAACATCTCTTTTTGCATCCCAATGCATGTCGCCAACTCTGTTATAGCCTTCTCCAAGCCAAGCATCTATAGTCTCACTTCCTATAAGATGAGACGAGGAATTAAGTCCATCGGCTTCGTATGAAGCATAACCATATCTAACATTTCCAACACACGCAAAAGCACCATACTCATCTGTAACCCACTGTTCACAAAACGGGTCACTTGACTCATCAAATTTAGCACAACTACACGGCATCGAAGACATAGCAAAACAATAATGTTCATTTGTTAAAGCTTGAATATCATCTGTTGTAAAATCATTTGCTTCTCCTTCATTTGAATCAGACCAACCAGAAGTACTACCATGACTTCCATGATAATAAATATGAGAACCATTATTTATGACTCCATGCGAATCAGTATCATAATACGTTGTTCCTTCTTCCCTTTCTGGGTTTGCATCTAGAACTCCTATATTCCAAAAATTAGAATTAAAACCTACAGTTGTAACACCACCTTTCCAATGGTCGTATGATGTTCCATTTAAAGTTTTGCTATAATTGCATTGCCATTCTGTTATTCCACCAAAACCACCACCAAAACCCGCAAGAGTGATATTCCACAAATACTCTTCTGTTGTATCAAGTGACATATAAGTAACTGTTTTCTTTACAATATTACTTAATTCTGTTGTATCGTCAACTGGAAATCTTCCGACAGCGATTTCATAGTCCCAATCTAGTTCCTCAATGCTTATATTACATTCAGTTACATTCTCACCAAAACCGCTATGAGCAGCTTCTGAATTGATATCTTCATCAGAATTCATTGTTCCGTTAAGACAAGCATAATACATATCAGTTGGTATTAATTCATATTGACGAGCTTGAACTAAAGGAGCGCCATCTCCTGAAGTATAGCATTCTCTAATTGGGAATAGTGGGTCTGCGTCATCTGCATCGCCAACAAGCAAAGCATATCTTGTTGATAAATTTGTATAAGCATATCTCAAATAGTTTCGTATTTGAGCCTGTGAATCATTAAACATTGGGTAATTTGTGATTGCTGGTTCATCTGACCTATTAAAAGGATTTGCAGGATTGCCATCACCCCAAGTTCCATTAACCCAAAATGTTTCATTCAGATATATTTCTGATAAGTTTACTACCATTGCAGTTATTGTATCATTACCGTTATGCCAATCAGCAAGACGCTGTAAATCCCACTCACCGTCATACTCATAAAATGTCTCATTTGCAATGATAACAAAATCACAAGGGTCTTCTTGTGTTAAGTAGAGAACTTCTCCTTCTCCGCCGAAATTCAATGTCTCCAATAGCGTAAAACCGACCACAGAACTGTAAGTAAAAATAAGTAAAATTAAAAAGAGGACGGTCGTTAGTTTTAACGCTGGTTTTCGCATGCTGAAACCATTAACCTTGCATTCCGGATG
>Ga0272441_10006550_pt1 | contig 19424 bp, 14 predicted proteins | sample SSMProp6N_FD_193582 | JGI IMG/M metagenome (GOLD analysis project Ga0272441, IMG submission 193582) | Marine sediment archaeal communities from Little Sippewissett salt marsh, Falmouth, MA, United States - SSM-Prop-6N | ecosystem: Environmental > Aquatic > Marine > Wetlands > Sediment ... | reverse complement strand
GATCAGCAATATGGAGCCGCACCTCAAGGAACTGGAAAACAAGATTGATCAAATCCTGGTAAATGTGCCAAACCTTCCGCATGATTCGGTGCCCATCGGCGGGGAAGAAAGTACCAAATTGATCCGGGAATGGGGTATACCGAAGCAATTCGATTTCGTTGCCAAAACGCATATCCAGCTGGCCGAATCCCTGGATATGATCGATTTTAAACGGGCCACCAAGGTCAGCGGCTCGAACTTTATTCTTTACAAAAACGCGGGTGCCCGTCTGGAAAGGGCCCTGATTAATTTCATGCTCGATCTGCATACCGCAAAGCATGGGTACCAGGAAGTGTTCACCCCGTTTTTGGTAAATTCGAGCGCGATGTTCGGGACGGGCCAACTCCCGAAGATGAAGGAAGACATGTATGAGATAAAAAGTGATGACCTGTATTTGATCCCGACCGCTGAGGTCCCGATTACGAATATGCATAGCCAGGAGATCCTTCCCGAAGAGGAATTGCCGCTTTGCTATACGGGTTATACCGCCTGTTTCCGTCGGGAAGCCGGGTCGTATGGCCGGGATACGCGCGGGTTGGTTCGGGTTCACCAATTTGATAAAGTGGAGCTGGTCCGTTTTGTTAAACCGGAAGATTCCTATGTGCAGCTTGAGGATTTGCTTAATCACGCCGAGACCGTGTTGCGTCTGCTGGAGTTGCCGTACCGGGTTGTTTTATTGGCGACGGGTGATCTGAGTTTTGCCGCCAGTAAAACCTTTGATCTGGAAGCGCATGCCGCCGGCATCGACCGCTGGTTGGAGGTATCCAGTTGTTCGAATTTTGAGGATTTTCAGGCGCGGCGGGCGCATATCCGTTATAAAGGCAAGACCGCCAAGAAGCCGGAATTTGTCCATACGCTCAACGGTTCCGGTTTGGCCTTGGCCAGGACCATGGTCGCGATCATGGAAAATTATCAGACCGCGGACGGGGGGATTATGATCCCCAAAGTCCTCCAGCCTTATATGGGCGGTTTGCAGAAGATTGAAAAGCAATAAAAGGAGTTTCATGTGGTCGCTACAGTTTTAAGTTTTATTAAGTTGTTTTTTGCCATTCTATTGTTACCCGCTGTTTATTTCATAACGACCGGTTTTTTTGACCAGGTTCGCGGCCTGAAAGAGCTGGCCGATTATTTCTTGTGGGGCGGTGGGATCTATATCTTGTTTCATTTGTTTTTCCGCCCGATGCAGGGTTTGCATGCGTTCGGGCAGAAAATCATCTCGGACATGCTTAAGCCGTCTCCTTTATTAGCGACCTATATTCCGATGGTCGTCCCCGTAATCCCGACTGTCCTGCTGCTGATCCTTTATATATTTAAGACATTCGCCGATCCAAGGTTATTGACGTATTATTTCTTATTCGCGATTGGCTTTACCCTCGCCATGCACATTGTCATTACCGCCCATCTTTTATACGAAGAAGACAATAGTGCCTTGCGGACGCATTATCTTTTTTTGATGAGTCTTTTTTATATTCTCAATATCCTTATCATTGTCATCCTACTGCAATTGATCTTTCCGGCCTTTCATATCGGGCATTTGGTCCGCCATGTGATGGTTAAAGTCGGGGATATTTACGGCAAGATCTCAAATTTTCTTTTTCACGCCCGTCCGCAAATTTGACCTTATCGTGTTATTTTACTGTTTCGTCCACTGAAATATTTTTCGGAATAACCTGGTTATTTCAAGCGCGGAAGAAAGACGGGTATTTGTATATGGCGGATGTTGATGAGATAGTCAAATTAACCATTTGAGCATATTATGTTAAATCGAAATGTATATAAAATATTATTTATCAATAAGATAAGACAAAAAAAAATTAAATTAAATTTTTTCTAACATCTTGATTATGGTATACTTATACTACGTTTAACGGATAATGCATCTCAATCAACGGACTTTTATGAGAAAAAATATTATCCGATTTTTCATAGCCTTATTTCTTTCAGGCCTGCTCGCCCAGGCAGGTTATCCCGCCGATTCTCCCAAGGTGCTTGTTGCCAGCGATCAATGGGATTCTTCCGAAGATGTTCTCGTCCAGAAGGAGATCGATGTTAGCAAAGAAAGTGCGTCCAGTCCTGTTGAGGCGGATGAGGTTGTTGTTAAGTTCAAATCCGGGACGTCTTTGAGTACGATTAACCGGATTATCAATGAGATTGGATCGCAGGTAGTAAAAACTAATGCGAGTATCGGTTTTTATCAGTTAAGAATTACATCCGGTCAATCGACTTCGACGATTGTCCAATTACTCAAGCAAAACGCGAATGTGATCTACGCTGAGCCGGTATATTATTATCAATCCCGCTTTGTCCCCAATGATGAAAAATATCCTCATCAATGGAATTTGGACAATCCTTTGATGGATGGCATCCACATGCAAAAGGCCTGGGACGTGACTATGGGGGACAAGGATACGGTCATTGCGATCGTAGATACGGGGGTCGCGTATGAAAGCTATTATGATCAGAAGAATTATTATTATTGGGCTCCTGATTTAGCCAAAACTCATTTTGTTCCCGGCTATGATTTTGTGAACAATGACGCCCATCCCAACGATGATAACTGGCATGGAACCTTATTGGCCGGTATTATTGCTCAGACAACGAACAACACATTAGGGACGGCCGGTATCTGCCCGGAATGTTCGATCATGCCGGTTAAAGTTTTGGATAGTACCGGTTATGGCAATACGGTTACTATCGCAGAGGGGATTGTCTGGGCGGCTGACCATGGCGCGCATGTGATTAATCTGAGCTTTGGAGGTGTGGAGCCGTCGGCCGTTATCAAAGACGCCTGTGCCTACGCGTATAATAAAGGTTCGACGTTGATTTGTGCGTCAGGCAACAGGGGACTGGATCGGCTTATTTTCCCGGCCTCCTATGACGAATATTGTATTGCGGTTGGGGCCACGCGTTTTGATGAGACGCGCGCCTATTATTCGGATTACGGCCCAAGCTTGGACCTGGTGGCTCCCGGAGGAGATACCCGTATTGACCAGAATCGGGACAATCTGGGTGACGGGATCGTTGCCATGACGTTCGGTCCTCAGGGGTTTAACGATTGGGTGTACTTATTCGGGATCGGGACCTCGATGGCGGCGGCTCAGGTCAGCGGTGTTGCCGGTTTAATTATTTCTGCGGGCGTGGCCTCGACTCCGGACGAAGTGAGATACGTTCTGGAGAAGACCGCCGAAGATCGCGGGCCAATGGGTTTTGACTCTGAACACGGGTGGGGGATGATTAACGCCCATGCCGCGGTTACGTTCACTGAGATTAAAGGTTCATCGGCGTCCGAACCGCAAACCACGTCGTCAAGCCCTCCGGACATTGCCGAAACATCCGAATCCTCGACGGATACCGCATCGGAGGTCACTATTACGGATGGGGTTGATGTCGCCGGATCAGAGACAACCGCTGATGTCCCCACAGCATCATCTATGGCATTGGCGGAAGCTAGTCTGGAAGAAGTTCATAGTCGTAACCAGATGGTCATCACCGGCAAGAATGATGTTCCAATGATTATTGAAAATAATGAGTACAAATATTTACAAAGGTTAGATTCTTATGAACAATGCGGTTGTAAATACAATTATGGGGACCTGCCGGTATCGGCGGCCTTTCAATTATCCGATGCTGTTGTTATTGCCCATGTGAACACATTTAAGCGACCGGGACTGTTCCCAATCGACGGCGAAAATAATTTACAACTGTTTAGGCATTTTTATCGTGTCAGGGTCTTGAAAAGTTTGAAAGGCCCGAAAAAAGGTGAACGAGTATTGCTCCGGTACAGGAAAACTTGTGATCCGGAGTTGACTGTTGATGATCCAGTAGGTTTCACGGAAAGTTGCCAAACAGCAAAGTTCTGTCATCCGCGTATTAACGGAGGCATTTTTTTGTTGTATCTTCATGAGGATCCAGAAGGGGATGGATATGTGGCCGATGTTTGTTCACGCATTATCCCTTATGAAGAAGCCCGGCAAACCGATATGCCTATCTTGAATCAATTTTAGCTGATTTCTGCTTCAGCACATCCCAATTGCACCATCCGACTATCAAAATTCATACATTTATAAGTATGTATTTTAAAGGCCTCTTTATCGCTTGGGAAAACAAAAGATTAGTGATATAGTTGGAGGATAATGGAAGGCTTTGGGATATATGCAATAATATAAAACGCCGGGTTTGGTGAGTTATTTTATATAAATATTAATTTAGGAGAGGTGGCTGAGCGGTTGAAAGCGGCGGTCTTGAAAACCGTTAGGGGGCAACCCCTCCCGAGTTCGAATCTCGGCCTCTCCGTAATTTTTACCTTAAACGCAAATTTCTTAACCCGAATGGGAAGAAATTTGCGTAACTTCAGAAAAGAAATTAGGAGTCTGGTGAGGCACCGCCCGAGCCAGACTGTAATAAACTTCAAACGAAAACCTCTCAACCCCTCGTCCACCAGAAATGTTTTGCAAAGCAAAACAGTCAGGACTCGGGATAAATTCGGACAAATGATTTACGATCACTTCGTTCCGTAAGTAATGTCCTCATTTACCCGAACGGGAGAGGGGTTTTCGTAACTTTAGAAAAGAAACTCGGAGGTCTTGTGAGGCTCCCGCCGAACAAGACCCCGCAGACTAGACTCTGGCAAGATATCTACCGAATCGGAATTAAGATGCTATTAAAACAGTGAGAAATCAAAGGACTACATTTCAACCGTCATTTCGGGGGCATGATCCTTGGTGATTTGTCATAATTAAGCAAAAATGTCCTAAATTATTGTTTCACAAATATTAGCATAAAAAAAGAATTAGTCAGTAGCCTATATGCTGGGCAGTCAATATTTAAAAAGTCCCTTTTTAGGTCTCTTCAAAAAAAACCATATTCACACCTTTTCACCCGAAAGTCATATGTTATAATTGCACTAATGAGAAAAAATAAGACCATCGCTATGAATGCAAAGACCGATTCACCGCGGGTTCCTTTCCGAAGCGCGAGGTTGACACCCTTTGAGAACACCTCGCTTACTCGGAAATTTACAATTTTGTATTTTTTTATGTCCATCGCGCCGATGGGCTTTCTTTATTTTTTGTACCTTCAGATCCGAGACCATGGCAGTATCATTATTAAAGAATATGATTTCTTTGTTATCTTGATGGGTATTGTACTGCTGGTCGCTGTCGGGTATTTTGGTATGAAGTCGATCTTTGGTCGGCTGCTTGGTCTGGCTCGCAAAGAACGTAATGCCATCGCGGAGTTGCTCGGCCCGGAAAAAATAAGCGCTATCGATGTTAATAATGATGAGTTGGTGGTTCTGGCTGAGTCATTCCGCGAGATTACATCTCACCTGGAAGAAAATGTCCGCAGTTTGGAATTAGCCAAACGAACCTTGCACTCGGTATTGTCAAAAGTCGGGCAGGGATTGTCTTCAATGGAGAATATCGATACCTTCCTGAACCTGATCCTGGAGACGGTGACCGATGCCATGCAGGCCAATACTGGTACTTTAATTATTTTGGATGAAAAGAATAATGAATTCCAAATGAAGGCCGTGGTCGGCAAGAATATTCATCGAATTCGAAAAATTTCGTACGATCAATTGAAAATAATGATGGAAAAATATCGAGAATGTCGTACGCCCTTAATTTTAAATAGCATTGATGAGGCGGGGCTGCTTGAAAAATACTTCAATCTCCCGATCCTCATTTCACCGCTTGTCCTGCACGATAATATTTTAGGTGTTATCATTTTATGCGGCCGAGGGGAGCCAATTAATTTTGATGATGAGGAAAAGAATCTTTTAATGAATATTTCTTTACAGACCGCAGTCGCCATCGAGAATGCGCGTTTAAACGAAGACGCCGAGAAAACCTATTTTGAGACCATCACAGCCTTGGCCATGGCTGTCGAGGCCAAAGATACCTATTCGCGCGGTCATTCGGACCGTGTAGCCCAGTTTTGCGTCATGATTGCAAAGCAGCTGGGATTGAGTCAGGAAGAGATATTGATCCTTCAGGATGCGGCCAAGCTTCATGACCTCGGCAAGATCGGCATAACCGACGAAGTTTTACGCAAAAACGGTCCGCTTAATTCCCAGGAAACCGAGATGATGAAGCGGCATCCCGAGATCGGAGAGGGGATCATCAAGCCGATCCGGTCCTTACGGCCGTTGTGTGATATTATTCGGCATCACCATGAAAAGATCGACGGCAGCGGGTATCCGGACGGTCTCAAAGGCGAGCAGATAAGTCTGTTGGTAAGGATCCTGACGATTGCGGATATCTTTGATGCCTTGACATCGAACAGACCCTATCGGGATTCTTATGTCAAGGAAAAGGCATTCGCGGCCTTATACGCCATGAAGGACAAACTTGATCCGAAGGTCATCACTGCTTTTGAAAAAGCGCTGACTTGATTCATGGGTTTGTGAAGGATTCTTTTTTAAATCGCCCGGGCATCAAACCGGGCATTTTTTATTTGAATCCGCGCTCGCCGAAAGTGACATATGGGGAAGAAAAAACAAAGAAAATCTCAGAGCAACCCCGCTCAACGCCATTCATTTTCAACGATCATTACGCTGGTGACCGGTGTCTACTTCGTTACGGTTATCCTTTATATTTTTTGTTTATTGAGCCTTGATCCAATTTTGATCGATGTAAAAACAAAACCCACAGCACCGCTGATCGGTTTGATCTGTCTTTATTATGTTCTTCCAATAATTTTAGCATTCGTTTTTGGCACTCTTTTCAGGCCGTTTTGGAGAAATTTTCGCAATGTCCTTTTTCCCATATTCTTTATTGCCCTTTTATATAGTTTTATCGTATTTATGTTACGGAATATTTATTCCGATCCACGCCGGGAAGATCGGCAACAGGCCAGCTTGGCTAATTTGCGGATCAGTTCGGTGCAGCATGATTTTCTTGATGAAAATTCGGATCAACGAACCGACAAAGTCGAATTGACATTCCGTTTTGACTTGACTGACTTTCCTCCGGGACGTTACTATATACGTGGTTTTTTAGAAAGTACGTCATCGACGGCAGTTGAGCAAAAGATTGGGGAATTCATCGTCCCGTTCACATCCGACAGTTCCAAATCCGGTGTGGGACACTTTACGTTCGATCTGCCTTCCATGACCGGTATCCGTCAACCGCAGGAATATGGTGTGAATATTCAGCTCCTGCGTGTTAAAGAAATAACAACCAAAGAGCAGCGGATTTTGGCTTGGGCGCGTTGGGCCCCGTTTTTTCGGACGACCTCTTGGGATGGGCATGATCCCGAGATCAATGCTGATTTGGTACTCCTAGCCACACTGAAGCAAGTTGATAATTTTGTCGTCTCTGGAAGTGTTCCCTAATTCCATTCTGCCCTGGTCGTACTTGACCATTGTTGTTCTTCCCCCTATAATGGGTGTGCCTTAAAGGCTGTATTTTTTGCTTCGATTTGATTTCAGGAGAGATGCGAGAGTGGTTGAATCGGGCGGTCTCGAAAACCGTTGTGGGGCAACCCACCGTGAGTTCGAATCTCACTCTCTCCGTTTATAATTGAAAATTTGTTTGATGACATCGACTTTCAAAAAGATCACGCCTGACCTCATGGTCACCGAAGTAGCTAGCACTGTAAAATTTTATACGGAAAAACTTGGTTTCAAACTAGATATGGTTGTCCCGGACGATGTACGAAGAATCGAAACACAACTTGTTGATGGGAAGGACTATGCCTACGCCCTTGTCAGCCGCGATAAGCAATTTCTTATGTTTATGCGAAAAGATGTATATGAAGATGATATCCCGGCCCTCAAGGAAGTCGCGATTGGCGCATCAGCAACCTTTTATTGCGAGGTCGAGAATTTAACTTCGTTTTATCATGCCTGCTGTGAAAATCAGGTGGAAATAATTAAGGATATGGCAGCAACTTGGTACGGGATGAACGAGTTTTATATTCGTGATTGTAATGGCTATATCCTCGGCTTTGGTGAATCAGCCGCTATAGCTAAGTAATCCAATAAATTTCTTGGGTCGCATTTTGCATTTTTATAAAAAAATACACATATCTTTAAATTAAATTTTAAATAAATAGGAGTCATTAATGGAAGTTAGGCAGGTAGTCTTCGGATTAATTGGCGGTTTGGGTTTATTCATTTTCGGCATGAAATACCTCTCCGATGCTTTGCAGCATGTCGCAGGAACAAAACTCCGTCGAATTTTAAGATCTTTGACCCAAAATCGTTTTCGTGGTGTGCTTCTGGGTACATTGGTGACGTGTATCATTCAAAGCAGTAGTGTGACGACGGTTATGCTCGTCGGGCTGATCAATGCCGGTATTGTAAATTTGTTTCAGGCTGCGACCGTTATTATCGGGGCGAACATCGGCACGACCATCACCGCACAGATTATTGCCTTTAAGATTTCCCAATATGCCCTTCCGGCATTGGGGCTTGGTGTGGCCATGATGATCATCCCCCGCAAAAAGAAAACTCAATTTTGGGGGCAGGTCATATTCGCTTTTGGTTTGGTCTTTTTGGGTTTATCGACCATGTCGGGGGTCATGGAACCTTTAAACGACATCCCGGCGGTGAAAGACTATTTTGTCAGTCTCAGCGGTAGTCCGTTCCTCTGTATATTACTGGGGGTCATTTTCACCTTAGTGGTGCAATCCAGCAGCGCTTCGATCGGGATGGTTTTGGCTTTAGCTAATGTCGGGTTAATTGATTTTACCGCCTCGCTTTATCTTGTTTTGGGTGATAATATCGGGACTACGATCACGGCGTGGTTGGCCAGTATCGGTGGCAGTATCTCGGCCCGTCGTATGGCAGCTTTCCATAGCCTAGTCAAAATTATCGGTGTCATGTATTTTGCCTTTTTGATTAAAAGCGGTCTGTTTCCACGGTTCATCGACTGGGTAACGCCCGGCGAAATTACGACGGAAACCATTGCCAGGCATATCGCTAACGGGCATACTTTTTTTAACATATTTAACGCCGCTCTTTTTCTCGTCATCCTTAATCCTGTTATAGCTTTTGTCCGGAAGATCATACCGGGAAAAGATATCTACGTATCTACTGAATTCAAATATCTGCAGGATAAACTATTATCCACTCCCGAGATCGCGATTGATAGCGCTAAAAAGGAATTGGTAGCGATGGGGGAGATGGTCCAGAAAACTGCAATCACGGCCATCGACGGGTTTTTTAACACAGATAAGCGGTCGATTGCCCATGTCCAGACTCAGGAAAACGCTGTTGACCATCTGCAGCATGACATCACCTTTTATCTGGCGAAGCTGTCGACACAAAATTTAACCGACGATCTGGGGGTTCAGCTCCCACCGTTAATTCATTCGATTAATGACTTGGAGAGGATTTCCGATCACGCTGTCAATATTTCCGAATTGACGGACCGCGTTTACTCGGAACGGATGACCTTTTCCAACAAGGCCAAAGCCGAAATGCGTACCCTGTACAGCAAAATCCAAGATATGTTTGAAGAAACCTTGCAGTCGATCAAGAATAATGATGCCATGGCCGCCGAAAGGGTCATTGAATATGAAAAAGAGGTTAACCAACTGCAGGCGGAGTATTTAAACGAACATTCACGGCGATTGTGTAAGCGACAATGCGAGCCGCTCAGCGCGTTAATTTTTGTCGATTTTATCAACAACCTTGAAAAGATCGGTGACCATCTGACCAATATCGCTCAGGCCTCGGCTCACAGCTATGACTTTACCCAAACAGATAATCATGATCTTACCTGATACGAAATGATATCGTGTTTCGGATTTACGATATGAAGATTATCGCTGATCAGTTGAATATTATTACACTTAGTTTTGTCTTAGCCGTCATTATGACAAGGTCGGCTATGTCTCAGCCTGAAACCATAAAATTACCCGGACCCGCCACGAAGGGCTCCTTTGCCTTAGAAGAAGCTATTTATCAACGGCGATCAGAGCGGAATTTTCTCAATAAAAAATTAACTTTAGAGCAAATCAGCCAAATATTATGGGCTGCGCAGGGTATTACCGGAGAAATTAACGGGGTCAAAGTTCGCACCGCACCGTCTGCGGGGGCGTTGTATCCCATGGAAGTTTATTTGCTGACTGATGATGGGCTTTATCTCTATCAGCCGCAGGACCATTCTTTGAAAACACTCAATAATAAGGATTTGCGGGAATCATTGGCGGTTGCCGCATTTGGTCAGCAATGGGTGGCCGAAGCCCCGATCAGTCTGGTCTTAAGTGCCGTGCATGAACGCATTACCCGCAAATACGGTCCTAGAGGAGAACGCTACAGCTTAATCGAGGCCGGTCATATCGCTCAAAATGTTCATTTGCAGGCTGTTGCGCTGGGATTGGGATCGGTTCCGATCGGTGCGTTCTCTGAAGAGAAAGTCAGCGATGTCCTGGGTTTGCCTGAAAACCAGGAACCGTTATATCTCATCCCGGTTGGATATCCGCGCTAAGTTCTTCCACAATTATTATCCTTGTTTCGTTATCCCAACATGTTATAATATCCCCATCTTTTTAGGAGGAAAACACGATGACTGCAGAAAATAAAAAGTTCAAGCCCGAAACAATTTTACTGCATGGCGGACATCAGCCTGATAGCGATACAGGTGCCCGCGCGGTCCCGATCTATCAAACAACCTCTTACCTTTTTAAAAATACACAGCATGCGGCTGATTTATTCGCGCTCAAACAATTCGGTCCGATTTATACCCGCTTAATGAATCCGACCACGGATGTGCTTGAAAAGCGTATCGCTGAATTGGACGGGGGAGTGGGGGCGCTGGCCGTTGCCAGCGGTATGGCAGCGATAGCATTAGCTGTTCTGAATATTGCTCAGTGCGGTGATGAGATCGTATCGGCTGATAATCTTTACGGAGGCACTTATACTTTATTTCGGTATACTCTAAAGCGCTTTGGAATCGATGTCAAATTCGTTCCCTCTGATAATCTTGGGGCTTTTGGAAAGGCTATTGGACCCAAGACCAAAGCGGTTTATGCGGAAACAATCGGGAATCCCAAGCTTAATGTTACTGATATTAAAGCCTTAGCGGATATCGCTCATAAAAACGGTGTCCCATTGATACTGGATAATACCGTCGCCCCTTATCTGATCCGTCCGATCGATCACGGCGCAGATATCGTGGTTTATTCGGCAACAAAATTCATCGGCGGTCATGGCACATCCATCGGCGGATTAATCGTTGATTCAGGCCGCTTTGATTGGACCAACGGCAAATTCCCGCTCATTGCAGAACCGGACCCGAGTTATCATGACATCAACATGGTTGAACATTTTAAGTCATTAGGGAATCTTGCTTATATTCTGAAGGCACGCCTTAACCTGTTGCGTGATTTAGGACCGGCCATATCCCCGTTCAATGCCTTTTTATGCTTGCAGGGTTTGGAAACGCTGCATCTGCGTATGCCGCGTCATTGTGAAAATGCCCTGGCTGTTGCCAAGTTCCTGGAAAAGCATCCCCAGGTCGCATGGGTTAATTATCCGGGTCTTGATTCCAGTCCGGAAAAAGAGCGCACTGATCGCTATCTCCCGGAAGGAGCAGGAGCCTTGATCGGCTTTGGCATCAAAGGCGGACGGGAAGCCGGCGAGGCCTTTATCAACACACTGAAACTGGTTTCGCATTTGGCAAATATTGGTGATGCAAAAACTTTAGCCATTCACCCAGCCAGCACGACCCATCAGCAGCTAAGTGAAGAAGAACAGAAAGCAACCGGGGTGACACCCGATTATATCCGATTATCCATCGGCCTGGAAAATGTTGATGATATTATTGCCGATATCGATCAGGCCTTGGGAAAGGTTGCGTAACAATCATGAACCATGCCATTATCCTTATATCCTGTCCGGATCAACGTGGCATCACCGCGGCCGTGACCGGTTTCATTTACGAGCACAATGGCAATATCGTTCATGCGGATCAACACATCGATAATCAAAGCAATAAATTTTTTATGCGAATTGAATGGGAATTGGACGGTTTTAAGATCGCCCAAGATGAGATCAAAAAGACGTTTTCTGCGATTGCCGAACGTTTCCGCATGGATTGGAATTTGTATTTCACTCAGCAGAAAAAAAATGTCGCGGTTTTTGTTTCCAAACCGCTGCATTGTTTGCAGGATATCCTGCTTCGTTTCGAGCAGGGTCAGTTTGCATGCAATATATGCTTGATTGTCAGCAATCATGAGGATGCGCGGCCTATGGCGGAAAGAGCCGGAATTCCTTTTTATTATTTTCCGATATCGTCAGAAAATAAGGCTGAACAGGAATCCAAACAGCTTCAGCTTTTAAGAGAAAACGCGGTCGATCTCATCGTATTGGCACGTTACCATCAGATCTTATCCCGTTCTTTTGTGGATGCCTATCCCCAACGTATTATCAATATCCATCATTCCTTTTTACCCGCATTTCAGGGGCGCGATCCTTATGACCAAGCGTTTCGCCAAGGGGTCAAGATTATCGGTGCAACCAGCCATTTTGTTGTTGAAGCACTCGATGCCGGACCCATCATCGAACAAGACACTGTTCGTGTCAGCCATCGCGATACAACGGATGATTTTAAAAGCAAAGGCCAGGATCTTGAAAAGGCAGTCCTTTCCAAGACACTGCGCTGGGCATTGGACAATAAAATCCTTAGTTATGAATGCAAAACCGTTGTTTTTGACTAAGGATATTTAAAAACCGCTTTATTTTCCGCAGTATTCACCTATTTTTTGACAATCTCCTCGTATTCCATTAACATATTTTGAATAATAAGATTATAAGATTTGGAGAATAAGATTTTTATTGACAGAAGTAACAAAATGTGTCATTATCCAAATTCCAGTAACACAGAAATGCTACATATCGTTACTTTTTAATCTACAAATTCTTTCTTATGGTTGGAAAAACACTAAAAAAATACCGTCAAAAAAACAAAATCACTCAGGACGAACTCGCCCGATGGTTAGGTGTGTCCAGACAAGCAATATCCATGTGGGAGTCTGGAAAGCGTGAACTCAAAGTCACAACATTAACAAAAATTGCCAGGGTTTTTAATGTTTCCTTAAACGAAATCCTGGCTACCTGTAAGCCAAATCCTTTAAAGGAGGAAATGATGCCCCGCCAAACCAAAAAAAAGACAGCAAGTAACAAAATCCAATTCAGCCTAAGTGCTCCTGAAGCCAGAACGGTTGTTTTGACCGGCGATTTCAAGTCGTGGAGTGAAAAAGGAATACGGTTGCGCAAGTCCAAAGAAGGTGTCTGGAAGACCGCAGTCGAATTGAAGCCCGGCCGTTACGAATACAAATACATCGTTGATAATCAATGGTGGCTGGATCCGGCTAATCAGCAAACATCAACTAATTCTTACGGATCACAGAATTCGGTTATTCAAGTAGGCGCATAATGCGAATTGCGATTTTGTCATGGGAATCGATCCATTCGATTCTGGTAGGCGGGATTGCCTTCCATGTGACCGAATTAGCATGTGCCTTGGAGCGCAAAGGCCATGAGGTGCATGTCTTTACGCGAATGGGCCGTTGGGATCACCCGCATTATGAAAAGATCCACGGTGTTCATTATCATCGCTGTCCGTTCGGCACACATCCTGATTTTGTTGAAGAAGTCAACAATATGTGCCGGGCGTTTGTGGATGCGGTTTTTGCCACGGAAGACCTCATCGGACCCTTCGACATCATCCATGCTCATGATTGGTTAACGGTAAACGCCATGGCCTGGATTAAAGAGGGCCGCCACCGGCGTACGATCTTTACCATTCATTCGACCGAATACGGCCGGTGTGGTAACAATATATGGGGTGGCAATTCAGAGCGCATCCGCCATCTGGAATGGCTGGGAACATACTGTGCGGACCATGTGATCGCCGTATCCAAGACTCTGCGTGATGAAGCCCGCTGGCTGTACAGCATTCCCCATGACAAGATCGATGTTGTTTATAATGGCATCAATTATCATCATTATGACGGTTGGTTGCAACCCGGTGATGTAAAACGGCAATATGGGATTGGCGCCATGGATCCCATGATCCTGTTTACGGGCCGCATGACCTATCAAAAAGGGCCGGACCTTTTGCTTGATGCTGTCCCGCATGTGTTGAACTATTACCCTAACGCCAAATGCGTCTATGTCGGAGATGGGGACATGCGTGCGGGATTGGAAGACCGCGCCAGGCAGATGGGGATAAGTCATGCCACTCGATTTTTGGGGCATCGGAACGGATGGCAATTGACGGATCTCTTTAAGGCATGTGACTGTGTCTGCGTTCCCAGCCGTAATGAACCGTTCGGTATCGTTATCCTGGAAGCCTGGGCAGCCGGGAAGCCGGTCGTAGCTAGTATGAACGGCGGACCTTCGGAGATCATCTGGCATGATGTCAATGGGCTGAAGATCTACGCCAATCCGGAATCAATTGCATGGGGCCTCGGCACTTTATTCTCAGATTTTGATTATGCCCGTTGGATGGGGCGCAACGGCCGTGTCGCTGTTGAAACGGTCTTTTCGTGGGATACGGTTGCCGAAGAGATGATGTCCATATACTAACAGTAGGTCAAAGGTCAAATTAGGCCAAATAACAAGAGTTATAATAATTACGTATTGAGAGTCATGAACAATCAGGTAACAGAAACGAAAACGACGCGCAGGGTTAAGCCGGATCCGGCTCCTGCACCCCAGAAGCAGAACCCCGGTCCCAGTTTGGCCGCCCAAAAGGCAGCGGAATCCGCACGTCAATTGTATCAGTATCAGCCCCCGCGTCCCCAGAAGCAGGTTGAACTGCATGATGAGGATTTACCGGCCAGCTATGACCAGACCCGGCTTACGCTGATGTCGCGCGACCCGAATCATATCCATGCGTATTGGGAAATCGCTCAGCAAGATGTTGCGAACATGCAAAACCGTTTAGGGCCGGAATTCGACCGTTCTTCTTATGCTCTTCGGTTGCATGATGTGACTTTACGTGATTTTAACGGACAGAACGCCAATCACAGCTTTGATATCGATATTGCCCCGCATATGCGTAACTGGTATGTCAATCTTTGGTCCGATAATACCAACTATTGTGGCCAAATCGGTATGCGTACGCCATCGGGTGAATTTTATCCTTATACCCAATCCAATATCGCCATGACACCCCGGGCCAGCGCGTCCGGACGATCAGATATGATGTGGATGGACGTTAAAGACGACCGCCAGGATGCTTTTATTTTTACTTGGCCGCGGGCCAGACGGGTGGCGAAAGCCTTAGATACCGATCAGGTTAAACGGATTGACCGGTTTGCACAATCACGCCGCATTTATATTACCGAAGAAGATATCCGTGCCTACTACCTGAATTTGTATCCTTTGCTGCGCCGGGTGCGTTCATTCCGCCGTCTTGTCGGGCAGGACGAAGAGCTTGATCTGGATATTGACGGTCAGGTAGCCTCCAGGATTGCCGGCCTGGCAAACAGGGAACAGATCGAAGATCTTACGATCCCCGGAATTTCCAAAAGCGAGCATTATAAAAGAATTCTTTGCGGGGCTTCAGCAGAACTGTTTGAAAAAGTGGGTGCCAGCGAACAAGTTTTTAGCCCGGGGGCTAGCGAATATCGCGCGCAACAGCGGAAATTTTTCTTTGAACTTTGGACAGAATTAATCGTTTATGGACGAACCGAACCCAATGCTACCGTTGTCCTGAACGGGAACCAAACAGTCAAGCTGCGCCCGGATGGGACCTTCACGTTGCGTTACGCCCTGCCGGATGGAAAGATCCCTCTTGATTTCACAGCTTATTCCTGGGACCGTATCGATAAGCGTCGTATTGCGACTGCGGTTGAGCGGGAACAAACGAAGTACAGCTCCTAATCCGACTACCGATCTGAGCCTGTCGATCTCAGACCACAAACTAAAATATAATGAAGTCCCAAATTCCTGAACCCCAAGGTTTTCTTACGTTGATGCTGCACGCGCATCTTCCGTTCGTGCGTCATCCGGAAGAAGACTATTTTCTCGAAGAAAATTGGCTGTACGAAGCCATTACCGAGACGTATATTCCTTTGCTGGAGGTTTATGAACGCTTGGTTAATGACGGCGTGGACTTCCGAATCACTATGTCTTTGACCCCGCCTTTGATCGCCATGCTGCGCGATCCGCTGCTACAGGAACGTTATATCCGTCATATCGACCGCTTGATTGAGCTGGCCGCAAAAGAAATGGAGCGGACCAGTTATCAGCCGCATTATCACGGTCTGGCGCTTATGTACTGGCAGCGTTTTAAAGACGCGAAATATTTGTTTGAAACCACCTACAATCGTGATCTGGTCTCGGCTTTCAAGAAATTTCAGGATTTGGGTGTGTTGGAGATCATTGCCTCGGCTGCCACGCACGGTTTCTTACCGAACATGAGCATGAACCCATCCAGCGTGCGGGCCCAGATCAAGATCGGGGTGGATGTTTATAAAAAGGCCTTCAAACGCCAGCCGAAGGGATTCTGGCTGCCGGAATGCGGTTATTATCCGGGCGTTGACGAATTCCTGAAAGAAGCCGGCATCCGGTATTTTTTTATTGATTCGCATGGGATTATGCACGCAGATCCATCTCCGCGTTACAGTGTCTATGCGCCGTTGTATTGCCCGACCGGGGTGGCGGCGTTCGGCCGTGACTGGGAATCGTCGAAGCAGGTTTGGAGTTCCAAAGAAGGTTATCCGGGTGATTCGAATTACCGGGAATATTACCGCGATATTGGGCATGAAATGGAATATGATTACATCAAGCCTTATATCCATCCGGCTGGGATCCGCATCAATACAGGTATCAAATATTGGCGTATTACGGGTGACAGTGAATACAAAGAAGCTTACCGGCCGGATTGGGCACGGGAAAAGGCTGCCCAGCATGCCGGGAATTTCATGTTTAATCGCGAAAAGCAGATCGAGCATTTGTCCGTGCATATGGACCGCCAGCCGATCATTATTGCGCCGTATGACGCGGAGTTGTTCGGACATTGGTGGTTTGAAGGCCCGTTATGGATAGAATTCCTTGCCCGCAAAATGTGTTATGACCAGAATATTGTTAAGATGATTACGCCTTCGGAATACCTGCATCGTTATCCGATCAACCAAATGTCTTATCCGTCTGCCTCCAGCTGGGGCTGGAAAGGGCACAATGAATTTTGGCTGGAGGGTGCCAATGACTGGATTTACCGCCACCTGCACATGGCCCAACAACGAATGGTGGAGTTGAGTGATCAATATGCCTCGTATTTGGTTAAGAAGCCCCGTTCCCCCAGAATCAAACGCGCCTTAAATCAGGCGGCCCGGGAGTTGCTGTTAGCCGAATCCTCAGACTGGCCGTTTATCATGAAGACCGGGACCATGGTGCCGTATGCACATAAGCGGATCAAATCGCATCTGAGTCGGTTTAACCGGATTTATAAAGATCTCAAGTCTGTGTCGTTGGATGATGATTGGCTGAAAGAAGTGGAATGGCGGGATAATATTTATTGTGACTTGGATTGTGCAGGCTATTATCTCACGAAAAAAAATGGCAGTAAAAGTGCGACTGTCAGAAGATCATCGGTCAAAAAGCCAGCGGCCAAAAGGCCGGTGGCTCGAAATCGCAAGACCAAGAAAAAACCAACAACCCCAAAAATAAAGGTTTCGCGCTATGCCAACAAAAACTAACAATTTTGCCGAGATAATCGGAGCATTACCGAATATTTGCGGAGAGGAAAAAGACGTACTCAAACATTCCGATCCCAAGGTGCCTCAATATGCGCCGGTGAGCGATATTGCGTTTGATCAAATTCAGGCCTCGTTCGGGGTGGCTTTGCATATGCACCAGCCCACGATCCCGGCCGGCGGCGATCATTTGCAATCAGCCGGCCTCATTTCGAACCTGCAGTTTATGTTCGAGCATCAGGATATCAAGGATAATCATAATGCGCCTGTTTTTGTTCAATGTTATTCGCGCATGTCGGATATCATTCGTGATTTGGTGGATCAAGGTAAAAGCCCGCGCATCATGCTCGATTATTCGGGTAATCTCTTGTGGGGTTTGCGTCAGATGGGGCAGGGGGAAGTGTTGGAAAACCTGAAAAAGGTCACCTGCGATAAAAAATATTTTCGCAACGTGGAATGGCTGGGCACAACCTGGTCACACGCGGTCGTGACCTCAACCCCGGTTCCGGATATCCGGCTGCAGATCATGGCCTGGCGGCATCATTTTGCTTCCATTTTCGGCTGGAAGGCCCTGGAACGCGTTAAGGGTTTTTCTCCGCCGGAAATGCATCTGCCTATCCATCCGGATGTATGTTATGAATACGTCAAGGCTCTTAAAGAATGCGGTTATCAGTGGATTCTGGTGCAGGAACATACAATCGAGAATGCGGACGGCAGCGGTATTCGTAATCGGCATTTTCCGCATCGCCTGGTTGCCAAAAATTCTCAAGGTGATTCGCAAGAAATAGCGATTTTGATTAAGACGCAGGGCTCTGATAATAAATTGATCGGGCAGATGCAGCCGTATTATGAAGCCCAAACCCTTCAGCGTCAAGACGCCAACGGTCATAACGTCCCATGCTTTGTCTGCCAAATTGGAGACGGTGAAAACGGCGGTGTCATGATGAATGAATTTCCCCCGGCCTATAACAAGGCGTATCATGATGGGGGAATCGGCCGGGTACCGGGTTTGAACGGTTCGGAATACCTGGAGCTGATATTGGCTGCGGGTGTTAGGGAAAAAGATTTTGAACCGGTTCAGCCGATTTCGCAGCACCGGATTTGGCAAAATATTGGTTCGCCTAAAAAGGGCGCGGCGGACGAAGCCATCGATAAGATCAAAAGCCAGGATCCTAATTATAATCTTGATAAGGGGTCCTGGACCAATGATAAGAACTGGGTCAAGGGATATGAAGACGTCATGGATCCGATCAATCACTTGAGCGCTGCGTTTCATAAAAAAGTGGACGGAGCCAAGATCGATACGGGTTCCGCGGCTTACCGCAAGGCCCTGCTATTGTTGCTTATCTCTCAGACCAGTTGTTTCCGCTATTGGGGCTCGGGCGCGTGGACGGATTATGCCAAAGAGATCTGCCGACGAGGACAGGAAGCGATCAAGGCCTTATGACAGGAATGTCAGAAGAATTTTAAATATCAACTGCCAGGTACTGGAAAGTACCTGGCTTTTTTTATTTAGTAGGAGGGATGGCATGAAATTTTATCAAATTCTTCTGTTCTATGTTGTGACATTGCTTTGTTGTACGCTTGGTGTTTCCTGGGCTGAATCACCCGGAATTTCTCACGAAGCCGAAAACAAAGTCCTGGAATTGATCGCTAAATATCGGACCGTTGAAGCCCGGGAAAGGGTATTCCAGGATGACGGGCAAGGATTTCATATGGATGCTGTG
>Ga0272441_10006548_pt1 | contig 19428 bp, 12 predicted proteins | sample SSMProp6N_FD_193582 | JGI IMG/M metagenome (GOLD analysis project Ga0272441, IMG submission 193582) | Marine sediment archaeal communities from Little Sippewissett salt marsh, Falmouth, MA, United States - SSM-Prop-6N | ecosystem: Environmental > Aquatic > Marine > Wetlands > Sediment ... | reverse complement strand
GGTCCGCGGCTCCGGAGCGGTGAATGGCGGCTACGGTGTCCCCACCCCCGGCCACGACCGTGGTATCGGCACCGCCCAGGGCTCGAGCCAGTTCAATGGTGCCGGCGGAAAAAACCTCATTCTCGAACATGCCCATGGGGCCGTTCCATACCACCAGGTCGGCACGGCGCAACTCCCGGGTATACAATTCCACTGTCCGGGGACCGATATCCAGACCCATCATATCCGGAGGGATCACTTCGCCGCGGTTTACCATACGCACCGTAACATTGGGTTCGGGATTGGCAGCGGCCACGTGATCCACCGGCAGGATTACCCGGATCCCTCTTTTCTCGGCCTTTTCGAGAATATCCCGGCAATGGGGAATCATCGCCTCTTCAACTTGCGAGGCCCCCACGGATTCTCCCCGGGCAACCATGAAAGTGTACGCGATACGCCCCCCGATCAGGATGGTGCCGGTTTTGCCGAGCAGGTTTCTCATCAGGGGGATTTTGTCCGCCACCTTGGCTCCGCCCATGAGCAGAACTCCGGCGGGATAATTGTTCTCCAGGATGGGACTCAACCGATCGAACTCGGCTTTTACCAGCAGGCCCGCGACGGCCCGGGAACACAGCGGCGCCACCGAGACGATGGACGCGTGCGCCCGATGGCAGGTTCCAAAGGCCTCGTTGCAGAAAATATCGATCCCCCGGGCCAGCCCGGCGGCAAAATCGGGATTGTCGGCTTTCTCACCGGGCATGAAGCGCAGATTTTCAAGCAAAAAGATATCGCCGTCCTTCATGCGCGCCTTTTCCGCTTCGACTTCATCGCCGGTGGAAAGGCCGTTGTAGATCACCGGTCTTTCCAGCAATTGGGAGAGGCGGCGTGCCAGGGGATCCATGGTCAGGTCCAGTTGCACCTTCCCTCCCGGACGTCCCAGGTGGGAAGCGACAATCACCCGGGCACCGTTGAAGACCAGGTGTTCCAGGGTGGGCAAAGCCGCGCGAATCCGGGTTTCGTCACTGATCCGCCCGCTTTCGTCCAAAGGAACATTGAAGTCCACCCGCACGAATACGTTTTTGCCGCGGACATCCAATTCGGTTATGGAACGTTTCTTCATACCCACTTTTCGGCCATCAGGCCGATCAGATCACGGATGCGGCAGGAGTATCCCCACTCGTTGTCATACCAGGCCAGAATCTTGACCATATGAGGATCAATGACGGTCACGAATTCACCGTCCACCACGGAGGAGAAATCGTTGCCGATCATGTCGGAGGAAACAATCGGCTCCTCGGTATAGCCCAGTACGCCTTTCAGACCACCGGCTGCGGCAGCGCGGAAGGCCTCTTTCAGAGAAGCGATTTCCACCTCTTTTTCCAGGGTTACCACCAGGTCCACCAGGGAACCGTCCGGAGTGGGTACACGTACGGCGGAACCGGTGATCCGCCCCGCCAGTTCCGGGATGACCAGTCCCACCGCCTTGGCGGCGCCGGTAGTGGTGGGGATGATGTTTACCGCCGCGGCCCGGGCCCGGCGCAGATCCTTGTGGGGCAGGTCCAGGATGCGTTGGTCATTGGTATATGAATGAATGGTGGTCATGTTGCCGCGCTGGATACCGTAATTGTCGTGCAATACCTTGGCCACCGGGGCCACGCAATTGGTGGTGCACGAAGCGTTGGATACGATATGGTGTTCCGAATGACGGTAATCCCCGTGGTTGACACCCAAAACAATCGTCAGGTCCGGATCGGTCGCCGGAGCGGAGATGATTACCTTGGAGGCGCCGGCTTCCAGGTGGAGCATGGCGTCGGGACGCTTGCGGAACACACCGGTGGCTTCCACCACCACGTCCACGCCCAACTCTTTCCAGGGTAGTTGCCGCGGATCCCGTTCCGAGTAGACCCGGGTTTCCTCGTTTCCGGCCTTTAGGTATCCTTCCCGGGCTTCGACGGGGCCCGAAAAAGTTCCGAACACACTGTCGTACTTGAGCAGGTGAGCCAGGGTGGCGGCGGACGTCAAGTCGTTAATAGCGACGATATCGATGTCCTCACGGCCCAAGCTGGCGCGAAAAAAATTCCTTCCGATACGGCCGAAACCGTTAATAGCTACTTTAAGTGGCATCCTTCCTCCTGAAAGAATCACGCTACCACACGCGCGACGAGTTTTCAACCGGCGGAGTAGTCTAAAAAGCACCTCGGATCGCCCTCAGGCTGGTCAGTTCCCGTCCCTCCAGGTATTCCAGCAGCGCCCCCCCGGCGGTGGACACATAGCTGATCTTGTGGGCAAGACTGTAACGATTCAATGCCGCGATCGAGTCTCCCCCCCCCACCAGGGAATAGGCGCCTTTATCCGTGGCCCGGGCCACGGAAAGAGCCACCCGCAAGGTGCCGTTGGAGAAATGGGGCATCTCGAATACACCCATGGGACCATTCCACAGAATGGTGCGCGAAGTTTCGATCAGGCGACTGAAGGATTCCACGGTACGCACGCCGATATCCAGGCCCAACCAGCCTTCGGAAATTTCACGTATATCCGCGTGGTCAATGGACGCGTCGTTGTCCAACCTGTCGGCGACAACGCAATCCGAGGGCAGCTCCAGCCGTACACCCAGTTCCGCGGCACGGCGCAACACTCCCCTGGCTACGTTGAGATAATCTTCTTCCACCAGCGAAGCACCGACCTTCCCACCCATGGCACGGATAAAGGTATACGCCACGCCGCCGCCCACTACCAGGCGGTCGACTTTCTCCAGCAAAGCCTCGATAATGCCGATCTTGGTAGAAACCTTGCTGCCCCCCAGAATAGCGGTAAAGGGAGGCTCCGCCCGGTTCAGAACACGGTTGATGCGGTTGATCTCGCTTTCAACCAGGTAACCCAGCATACGTCTCTCGGGAAAGAATTTTGCCACCGTGAAAGTGGAAGCGTGCGCGCGATGGGCTGTCCCGAAGGCATCGTTCACGTATACATCACCCAATTCCGCCAGTTCGCCGGCGAAAACTTCATCTCCCGACTTTTCGCCCTTGTTGAAACGCAGGTTCTCCAAGAGCATGACCTCGCCGGGGCGCAGCTTTTTCGCGGCCTCAAGGGCCTGCGGCCCCACCGGCGGATTCTGAAAGTGAACCGGGCATTCCAGGAGTTTTTCCAGGCGGGATTGAATGATCCGGGTCGAAAGGGCGGGGTCAATTTTGCCTCCGGGACGTCCCAGGTGGGTCATCACCACCGCGGATCCGCCGTCGGCCAGAACGCGGCGGATGGTGGGAATGGCCGTCACCATGCGGGTATCGTCCGCGATCCCACCCTGATCATCCAATGGAACATTGAAGTCCACCCGGATCAGGGCCCGCTGTCCCCGGAAAGAGTAATCATCAATGGAATAAGACTGGCGGATAGCCCGGATGGAGGGAAGTTTCTTGCCTTCCAGGTATTCCAGCAGCGCCCCGCCGGCGGTGGACACGTAGCTGATTTTGTGGGCCAGACTGTAGCGGTTCAGAGCGGCTATCGAGTCTCCGCCGCCCACCAGGGAATGGGCTCCCTTATCCGTGGCCCGGGCGACGGCCATGGCCATCCGCAGAGTCCCGTTGGAAAAGTGACTCATCTCGAAGGCACCCATGGGTCCGTTCCAGAGAATGGTGGCGGACGCATCAATAACGCCGGAGAACTCCTCGACGGTCTTGATCCCGATGTCCAGGCCCATCCACCCCTCACGGATGGACATGATATGGGTATGCTCGATCTCGGCATCGTTGCTGAATCGGTCCGCCACGATGCAATCGGTAGGCAGGTGAATCTTTACCCGTCGCTTCCGGGCCTCCGCAAGGATACGCTCCGCGGTTTCGATCTGGTCTTCCTCCACGATGGAATCCCCGGTATTCCCCCCCAGAGCCCGGGCGAAAGTAAAAGCGATACCGCCGCCAATCAGCAGGTGATCCACTTTGTCCAGGAGAGCCTCGATAATGCCGATCTTGGTAGAGACCTTGCTTCCCCCCAGGATGGCGGTGAAAGGGTGGCGGGCATGCTTGAGGACCTTGTCGATCTGTTTGATCTCACTTTCCACAAGGTAACCGAACATACGGTCATCCGGGAAGAATCGCGCCATGGTATAGGTGGAGGCATGCGCCCGGTGAGCGGTTCCGAATGCATCGTTCACATATACTTCCCCCAGATCCGCCAGACGGCGGGCGAAGTCATCGTCCCCCGCCGTTTCTTCCGGATGGAACCGCAGGTTCTCCAGCAGCAGCACTTCTCCGGGATTCAATTCCGCGGCCATGGTCCTGGCGGATTCCCCGACGCAGTCCGGAGCGAAACGCACGTCTCTTTCCAGAAGCCTGGACAGGTGGGGGATGATGTGACGCAGCGAGAGGCTTTCATCCCTCTTCCCGCCGGGACGTCCCAGGTGGGTCATGAGGATCACGGCGCCTCCCTCGCTGAGGATCTTGCGCAACGTGGGGATAGCGGTTACCATGCGGGTATCGTCGGTAATATGATGTTCCGCGTCCATGGGGACGTTGAAGTCCACCCGTACCAACACCTTTTTTCCCCGGAAGGGGTAAGAGTCCATGGAGTTCATGGCACCATTCTAGATGATCGAAGCCCCAAAAATCAATGCGTCCTGCGGTTTTGCCCGAGGCGGGAATATGGTATATTCCGTAGATGGAAACCCTGAGTCGTGATCATTGTCCCCTGTGCGGTTCCCGGGATATCCGGCCCTTCCGCCGGGGTACCGTGGATCCTGAAAAGTTGTCCGCCGCGGATTTCCGCATCACCGACAACCGCTACGGCTCGTTGTGGACCTTCCATCTCTGCCGGGATTGCAAGTTCGTGTTTTCCAATCCGGCGCCAGGGGCCGAATCCCTGGAAGCCATGTATTCCTCCCTGGAAGACAGTGAATACAGCCTGGAAGCGGACAACCGGGGCCGCAATTTTTCTATTATCCTGAACCGGCTTGAGAAGATCATCCCTTCCGGGGGGCACCTGTTGGACGTTGGGGCCGCCAGCGGTATTTTCATGCATCTGGCCCGGGAAAGGGGGTTCCGGGTTCACGGCGTTGAACCCTCGGCCCAATTGGTCAGGGAAGCACGGGAACGCTACGGCCTGGAGGTGATTCAGGGAACCGTGGATCAATTGCCGGCGGGGACCACGTATCAGGTCATCACCTGCCTGGATTTGATCGAACACATGGCCGATCCGTTGGCGGAATTGCGCCGGATTACGACGCGCCTGGCACCGGGAGGAATTCTGGTCCTCGTCACACCGGATATCCGCAGCCTGGCGGCCAGGCTTACGGGCCGCCGCTGGTGGCACTACCGCATTGCCCACGTCAATTTCTTTTCCCGTCCTTCCCTGGATCGATTGATTTCCCTGCTGGGCCTGAAGACAATTTCCCGGAGACGATACGCCTGGCATTTTTCCCTCTTCTACCTGGTCACCCGATTGTGGCCGTCCCTGGGGAAACGCAAGGCTTTACAGAGAATACTGAAAAAGATACACTTAAAACTCCAGCTACTGGATTCATGGGAAGTTTATGCGCGAAAAAACTAGACATTACATTTCCGCCCTGAGGCTGGATCGCTGGCCCCGCAGCACGGCGATTCTGCCGGGATTCGCCGCCGCCCTGGTTCTCGCACCACCACCGGCGGACCATTCCATTCCGATCCTGGAACTTGGCATCCGGCTGATCATTGCGTTCTTGCTGACCTGGGCAATTTCCACGGCAAACTACATTGTGAACGAAATCGCCGATGCTCCATATGACGCCTTCCACCCCACCAAGAAGGATCGTCCGCTGGTCAAGGGCGAAATCAATCGCGGAATACTTTTTACCGCCTATCTGGTTATCACCGCGATTGCCTTGGTGATCGGCTATTTCCGGTTCAACCTGCTTTTCCTGTACAGCCTGGCGGCCCTGTTGCTCGCGGGGCTCATCTATAACGTCCCACCCGTTCGGGTCAAGGATATTCCGGTCCTGGATTCCACGATTGAATCCGCTAACAATCCCATTCGTTTCCTGATCGGCTGGTACGCCGTATCCACTCCGTTTCCACCTGTCACCCTGCTGGTTTCCTGGTGGGCCTTCGGCAACTTCCTGATGGTGGGGAAACGGGTTGCGGAGAAGAAGTTCCTGACCGCGGCGGAATCCGCCGGCTACCGGCTCTCCCTCAAACGCTACTCCCTGGGCATGCTGATCGCATTCATGGTATGCAACGCCCTGGTGTTTCTGGTCACGTTCACAATGTTCGTCTACAATCTGGGTTGGCGACTCTTCCTTTTCAGCCTGCCGTTCATCATTATTTACCTGGTCATGTTCATGCGGAAATCCCTGCAGGACCGGGACGGCGCCGAAGAACCCGAGAAACTGCTGAAGAATCCCTACTTCGCGCTGTATACCCTTTTCCTGGTCGTTGTGTTTGTATTGGCATACCTGTTGAGGTGAACATGGACACCCAGATTCTGCTGAAAATTGCCCTGGCCGCCCTGCTGGGAGGCATCATCGGCCTGGAACGTGAATTAGCGCACAAAGAAGCCGGCCTGCGTACAAATATTCTCATCGCCATTGGAGCCGCACTCTTTACCGTGATTTCCCTGGAAATTTCCCGGGGAATCAACGGCACCGATCCGGCCCGGGTGGCGGCACAGATTGTAACCGGAGTCGGTTTCCTGGGAGCGGGTGCAATTATTCAGGCACGCTTCGCGGTTCACGGCCTGACCACCGCGGCGACGATCTGGACCGTGGCCGCCATCGGCATGACCGTTGGCGTGGGCCGTTACTTCATTGCATTCATTGTTACGGTATCCATCGTGGTGATCCTCTCCCTTTTCCGTTCCCTGGCCGCCAGACTGCAACCCGGCACCCGGGACACGGTTTACCGCATCCACACGAAAGACAACCCGTCATTGTTGATGGATATTAAAAAACTCATTCATGAACTGGGCATCCGTTCGCCAAGTCTGCGCCTGCACCGTCGCAAAAATGCGTACGAGTTGGAAACCCTGTTGCGGGCTTCCCAGGCAAAGCACGCCAGTTTCCTTGAAGCGGTATTGGAGATGGAGGATGTACACAGGGTGGATGACGAGACCCTGTAACCCATTGCCATGCCTTTGCATACCTCCATCCTGTTGGCGACGACCAATCCGGGGAAGCTTAAGGAATTCCGGGAATTGATGCCCCGGGAGAACGATGCCGGGACTCTGCTCTGTCTGGAAGACCTGCCCTCCCTGCCGGCACCGGAAGAGAGCGGATCCACTTTCCTCCAAAACGCCCGTATCAAGGCTTTGTACTACAGCCGGGCCTTCCCGGAACTGGTGGTCGTGGCGGAGGATACCGGCCTGGTGGTTACCGCCCTGAAAGGCGCGCCCGGTGTCCGGTCGGCCCGATTCGCCGGATTACCCTCTTCGGATACCCGCAATGTACACGTATTGCTCAAACGCATGCGGGGCGTCCGGAACCGCAGCGCCCGCTTTGTCACCCAAGCGGTGGTGGCCCGGGAAGGAAAGGAGCTTTTCAACTGCCGGGGTGAAGTAAAAGGCAGGATCCTGAAAGAACCCCGGGGAGACGGCGGCTTCGGATATGATCCGGTTTTTTATTACCACCCGTATAGAAGGAGTTTCGCCCAGTTGGGGTCGGACGAAAAAAACCGGATTTCTCACCGCGGTCGCGCCATGGCGGAAGTCAGCAGGTTTCTTTTCTTTCTCGCCGTCGGGTAACCCTCCCTACCCTTTTTCGCGACATTCCCGGCATACTCCGGTCAGGTACAGCCGCACCTTGTTCACCAGGTGGCCTTCCAGCTCCTGGCCGGGCATGCAGGAAGGCTTGCGGCCGATATCCAGGATACGCCCGCAACAACTGCAGAAAAAATGGGAATGCTCGTCATCAGTGCAGGCATCGTAACGAATTTCATGTTCGGAAATCGTGAGCGGCAGCAGGATATCCTTTTCCACCAGAAGGTTCAGGGTATTGTAGACGGTAGTCCGGGACAGGGTGGGGATCTCGGGTTTCAGAGCCTGGAAGATTTCCTCCGCCGAGGGATGGGAGTGAGCTTCCAGAATGGCATGCAGGATACGCAACCGCTGGAAAGATGGTTTGACTCCCGCCTCAACCAGCATATGCTGAGCTTTGGACCGGATCTGCTCCTCCACCTTTTTCACTTCTTGCCTCCTGGTGCCGGGAAGCCGGGGCGGGAAGAACCCGCCCCGGCAGCGGCTCAGATCTTTTTATGACACAACCACCAGTCTTTACAGGTGATACTCTTATCGGCCAGACGCTTCTTGGCGTCTTCCACCGTGGCCGCCGGCGGCACGATGACTTCATCGCCGAAAAGGGCGTTGTTCGGCCAATCCGCGGGCATGGCCACTTTGTTCTCGTCGGCAACCTGGAAGGCACGGATCATGCGCAGGATCTCGTCGAAATTCCGTCCAAGCTCCGCGGGGTAGTACAGGATCGCCCGCACGGTTCCCTTGGGATCGATAAAGAATACCGCGCGCACGGTATTGTGGGCGCTTCCGTGAATAAAGCCCAGGCGCCGGGAAATCGAACCGTCATCGGCAATCACGGGGAATTCGATCTCAACGCCCATATTGTCCCGGATCCAATCCAGCCACTTGATGTGGGAAAACACCTGGTCCACACTGAGACCCATCAACTCGGTGTTGAGTTTCCGGAATTCGGCGTAGCGCTGCTGGAACGCCATGAACTCAGTCGTACAAACCGGAGTGAAGTCAGCGGGATGGCTGAACAGGATAAGCCATTGTCCTTTGTAATCAACCGGCAGGTTTTTTACACCCTGAGTGGTGGTGACTTTCATTTCGGGAAATTTTTCGCCAATCAAAGGAATTCTTTCTTCCATAATCTCCTCCTTGTTAACCGCAACTTAATTGTAACGGTTACATTTATATATTAATACCTTTTTTATAGTTTGTCAACTTAATTCCGGAATTTCTGCCGGATTTTATCAGGCGATCAGGAAAGGGCGAACAGCGTATGGTCATGGGCCCACTCAAATATTCGTCCCGGCCCTCACCGGTGCAATACACATAGGTTCGCCCTGCCGTTGCGGGAGGTTGCTTTATCGATAATCAGGCGGGCGGGAAGGTGGGTCGTGACCTTGGGCAATTCATGAATTGTCCCTGCACCAGGGCGAAAGATTTTTCGCCCCTACATTCTTCTCGTTTTATCCTCTCTCATATCCGGGCGTATGCCATACGCTCCTACCGTTTGAACTGAATTTTTTCTGGATAATGGGCACGGCACGCCGTTCCCCTACCCTTTCATTTGAACCGGTTTCCCGCCCTCAACTCTCTCAACCTTCCCAACTTAAAAATGATATTGGCAACTGAGGTAGAACGCATTGTTCTGGTAATCATCGAATCCCTCGGCCATGATCTCGTCCCGGATCATGTAATTGGCCTGGACTTTTACATGCTCGTGGGCCTGGATATTCACCCCTAGGGTGATATTATTGAATTTCTTGACCCCGTCCATGTTAACCGTATCCGCGATGGGAGAATAGAATCCGTACCGCACCAGGGCTTCCACCCGGCGACCCAGCCGGTATCCCAGCACGGCATATACACCGTCATAGGGCGTCGTGCCGGCGGGGATCTGATTCTCGCCGCCGATAAATTCCACCTTGAACTTCCAGGGAGGCGCCAGGTAATACAGATGAGCTCCGTAGGAATTGCGGCTGATACGGGTATCATCCTCGCTGGCATAACCGTAAAAGGCTCCGAAATCCAGGCCTTTCACCGGAGCCACTTCAATGCGCCCCCAGGCGGCGAAGCCGTAATTGGAAGTATTGTAGATAAAGGGATCCTTGATGGATGGCGAAAAAACCTGCAGGGTGCGGGGATTGGCCACCATCAGCGCATAACGCACCCGGCCCTTCATCATCCGGCCCTCCACCTGCACGCCCATGGAGCGGAAGTTCAGCATACGGCTGTAGTCGTTCCACTTGGAAGTTACCGCCGCGCGTTCCACGAAATCCAGGTCTCCGGACCAGGTCAGTCCTCCGGACCGGGCACCGGGGACCGCGAACTGACCGATTCGCAGGGCAATGGAGTCGTTGATGCGAAAGCATAACCAGGCATCGATCAGGCGGGCCTGTCCCTCATCCCAGCCGACCTCAACCCCCCACTCCCAATGTTTGCCGAAATCGCCATAGGGGTTTATGCGCAGGCGCTTTATGTTAAAGCCCAGCTCGTATCCATATTCGTTGGTTACGTCTGCGTAGGAGATCCAGGCCTGGGCCAGGCCACGCATCTTGAAATCAGCGGCACCCACTCCCCCCACCATAAATATTCCCAACAACATCCATACCATCACGCAGCGCCGCATCAATCCGCCTCCTGGCCTCATTGTAGCCAATCATGCCGGCTTGTCAACCTTGATCATGATACCACTGACATTGTATTCCCCCCCGCCTTCTGCTATATCTGAGGCATGGAAAACGCCAAGATTCTGGTAATCGACGACGAGAAAAACATTCTGGAATCAATCAACATGGTTCTCTCTTATGAAAACTACCCCGTGGAGACCGCTTCTTCCGGAATTGACGGAATCGAGTCGTTCAAGCACATTCGCCCCGACATCGTCCTTCTTGACGTAAAAATGCCCGGCTTCGACGGCCTCCAGGTGTTGCAGACCATCAAACAACTGGAACCCTTGACGGAAGTCATCATGATTTCCGGCCATTCCGGCATCGAAGAGGCAATGGAAGCGTCGCGGATGGGAGCCTTTGATTTCCTCGAGAAGCCCATCTCTCGGGAAAAGCTGATCCTTACGGTGCGTAACGCGGCTGAAAAGGCCGCACTCATGCGGGAGAATGTCAGCCTGCGTACCATAACCGAACGCAAGCATGAGCTGATAGGTCGCTCGCCCGCCATTGAAAAGCTCAAACAGATGATCGACAAAGTTGCCCGCACCCAGTCAACGGTATTGATCACCGGCGAGAGCGGCACCGGCAAGGAACTGATCGCCCGGCGCCTGCACCAGCTTTCCCAACGCAACAAACGTCCTTTCGTGCAGGTTAACTGCGCCGCCATTCCCGACGAACTCATTGAAAGTGAATTGTTCGGTCATGAGAAGGGCTCATTTACCGGCGCTTTTGAGAAAAAGCCCGGAAAATTCGAGATCTCCCATCGGGGCACCATTTTCCTCGATGAAATCGGCGATCTCAGCCTCAAGGCCCAGGCCAAGGTCCTGCGTGTTTTGGAGGAGGGAGAGATTCAGCGGGTGGGCAGTGCTGAAATCAAAAAGGTGGACGTGCGGGTAGTGGCCGCCACCAACCAGGATCTAAAGAAAAAGATCGCCGACGGCGAGTTCCGGGAAGATCTGTTCTTTCGCCTGAACGTGGTTCCGGTGTACTCTCCGGCCCTGCGGGAGCGGGTGGATGACATTCCCCTGCTGGTCGACCACTTCGTGCGTTTCTTCACGGAAGAAAACAACTATCGCAAGAGGTTGTTCGAACCCGGCGTAATCGAAGCGTTCACCCACTATCCCTGGAAGGGCAATGTGCGGGAACTCCGCAATATGGTGGAGCGCTTACTGATCATGACCGATTCCCGCACCATCGGCATGCGCGACCTGCCGGAAGAGATGCGCGCCGCGCCTGAGAAAGAGGAGTTCAGCTTCGCCCGCTTCCGGGAGTGGAAAGACTTCAAGCATTTCACGGAAATGCGTTTTCTCCAGGAAAAACTAGAGCAGTTCGATTTCAATATATCCCGCACCGCCCGGGAGATCGGCATCCCCAGATCCAACCTGTACAAGAAGATGGAACAATTTGGTATAATGACGGAGAACGGAGTGAAGGCGGCTGGAGAACCGCCGCCCGGGGAGACCCGGGAGGAGGAAAGTCCGGACTCCGCAGGGAAGGATGGTTCCTAACGGGAACGCTCCGTCGCCGCAGCGGCGGATACGGAAAGTGCCACAGAGAATAGACTGCCCGCCCAGCGGGTAACGGTGAAAAGGTGAGGTAAGAGCTCACCGTCCCGGTCGGTGACGCCCGGGACTGAGGCAAACCCCATCCGGAGCAAGGCCAAATGGAGGGTGTTCGAGGCTGTCCCGGCCGAATCCTCGGGTTGGCCGCTTGAGCGCGCCGGCAACGGCGTGGCCAGATAAATGGTTCTCCTCGACAGGATCCGGCTTACAGGCCGCCTTCACCCGTTCATTCCATAGTTGAAAAGTTGTAGAGTTGAAGTGGGAAGAAGTAATAAAAGGGGACAGGTAGCAGGAGACGGGATCCCGGCCATGGGCAATTGACCATGGGCCAGTGGACACGAGCTCTGCAAGATATCTCACTGGCCGATCGTTTCCATTTGCCTCTTGCCCCTGGCCACTTGCCAAAATTTCGGGTATTTTATTCCGTATTCTTTATTCCTTCTTCCGCTCCGGCTTCAGTTGCCGTTTCAGCATCCGATAGATCACGGTATCCCGCACTTTGCGGCCCAATTTCTTTTCATAGGCCCGCTTGATCTTGAAAAAATAATTCCCTTCTTCTCCGGAGCGGATCTCTTCCAGCCAAGGCAGCAATACCTCGGCCTCTTCCACGGGGGTAAGCGTGGGCCGGCTCAGATCGATGCCTGCGTTGACATCGTCTCCAGGCGGACGGGTGCGCGCCGCCGCCGCGGGAGGCGTCACGGGCGAGGACAACAGAACCTCCGTCCGCCGCAGCGTGTTGTCGTAGCGTACCAGGTCGTCCCGGCCGTCGCCGTTGTAATCCCCCACCCGCCAGTCCAGGTCGCCCATGGAAGCGTCGCTCCAAAGACCGACATCCTGGAAAGCCGTACCGATGGACAGAAACACCTCGGCGCCGGAGATGTCATTCTGGCACCGCATCAGGTCATCCCGGCCGTCGCCGTTATAATCTCCCACGAACCAGCCGTTGGCCGGCGGCAGCGCCGTTGTCCACACGCCGTTCTTTACGAAGGACGAGCCCGTGGACAAAAGCACCTGGGTGCCCAGGGAAAGGTTGACCCGGGCGATATCGGTTCTACCGTCGCCGTTGAAATCTCCGGGGTACCAGCCATCTTCACCGCTATGCCCGCAGAACCAGGTGGTGGAGTCATTGAAGGCGTCGCCGTTGCTCAGGTACACATTGGTATGGTTTGCGGCGCCGTCGAAGATCAACATGTCGTCCAGGCCGTCTCCGTTGAAATCGCCGATGGTATAGCCTTCGGAACCCGGGTCCACCAGGTACCAGATATAGTCCTTGACAAAAGCGCTGCCTGCGGACAAGAACACCTGGGTGCGGTCCACCGGGCGGAAGCGCAGCAGATCCGTCATGCCGTCGCCGTTAAAGTCCCCGGGGAACCAGCCGTATGCTCCGATCAGGGCCTTGATCCACGACCCAAGCTTGACAAACCGTGTGCCGTCGGACGCGAACACCTTCTGGTGCAGGTTGGTCACATTCATGAGATCCGCCATGACGTCATTGGTGAAGTAGCCTGTATACCAGCCCTCCAGACCCGCGGCGGCACCGTCCTGCCAGACCCCGTCACTGACGAAAGAGTAGCCGGACTTAACGGAAATGGCAAATACAGCATCGCTGGTATCGACGGGATCGCCGTCCCCGGCTTCGCTGATCCGCACCAGACATTGGGTGGACGGCAGATCCGGAACGGTCCAGTCATAGTCGCCATCGTTGATCGTACTGGCCGTTATTTCCGCCCAGTTGGAGCCGTTGTCCGTGGAGTATTCGATCTTCACATTGCCGACAGGCCCCGAACTGGTCCAGGTGACGGCCTGCGGCGAATCCGCCTGCCAGTCCTCACCTCCATTGGGCTGGGTAACGGTAATGACTGTCGGGGCAATGGCAAACACCGCATCACTCGTATCCACCGGATTGCCGTCCGCCGCGTCGCTGATCCGCACCAGGCATTGGCTGGACAGTACATCCGGCACGGTCCAGTCGTAGCTGCCGTCGTTGGCGGTGGACGCCGCGATATCGCTCCAACTGGATCCGTTATCCGTAGAAAACTCGATATGAACATTCTGGATCCCGGCCGTGCCGAGCCAGTTAATAGCGCATAACGATCCGGAAAACCAGCTCTCTCCCCCGTTGGGGGCGGTCACGTCAATATTGGGAACGACGAGCTTGGCGATAAATCCATCTGAATTTACGTCACCGGGATCTCCCATATATTGGTTCACGGTGGGGAAATCCGTACTGGTGGTATATCCGCTCACATAGACGTGACCGATTTCGTCCACGGCGATCCCGTATCCCTTATCGTACTCGGCACCCCCCAGATAAGTAGAGTAAATCAGGCCGGCGGCGCCGCTGGTGTCAGTGTTCAACTTGGTGACGAAGGCGTCGGGTTTGCCATCTCCCGGGTCTGTCATATACGCGTTCAGGGTGGGGAAATCCGTGCCGGATGTTTCGCCAACTATATACGCATTTGCGTCACCGTCCAAGGCGATACCGTTTGCCGCATCCGTTCCGGATCCGCCCAAATAGGTTGAATAGACCAAGCTGGCCGCGCCCACGGCGTTGGTATTCAGCCGGGTCACGAAACCATCACTACCATCCTGGTCCGTCTGATACGCGTTCAGGGTGGGGAAATCGCTGCTGTTTGTAAATCCGGCCACATACGCGTGGCCGCTGCCGTCTACGGCAATTCCAGAACTGTTATCAGCACTCGATCCACCCAGGTAGGTGGAATAGATCAAGCTGGAAACGCCACTTTCGTTTGTATCGATCCGGGTAACGAAGACATTCCCACTGGTATCTCCCGGATCAGCCATATATTGATTGAGGGTGGGAAAATCGGTACTTTTGGTGAATCCCGTTACATAGGCATTGCCGCTGCCGTCCACGGCGATGCCGTTGTGATTACTGGCATAGTCCCCACCGCTTCCACCCAGGTAGGTGGAGTAGACCAGGCTGGCCGCGCCCACGGCGTTGGTATTCAGCCGGGTCACGAAACAATCACTCATACCCTGGTCCGTTTGATATTGGTTGAGTGTGGGGAAATTGGAACTCGTTGTGTCGCCGACTACATACGCATTGCCGTTATCGTCCACGGCAATCCCGTAAGCGGAATCCTCATTATATCCCGCCAGGTAGGTGGAGTAGACCAGGCTGGCCGCGCCGCTCACATTTGTATTCAAGCGGGCGACGAACGCATCTTTCTGCATGTCTCCGGGTTCAGCCTGGTACTGGTTCAGGGTGGGAAAATTCGTGCTCTTGGTGTACCCGGCTATATAGGCATTGCCGTTGTCATCCACGTCAATTCCATAGGCCAAATCGTTATAATCTCCCCCAATGCAGGTGGAATAAACCAGGCTGGCCGCGCCGCTCGTATTGGTATTCAACTTTGTCACAAAACAGTCGCTATAAGATACGGTCCCTTGTTTGGTCTGATACTGGTTCAGGGTAGGGAAATCGGTGCTATAGGTATATCCGGTGACATAGGCACAGCCGTTGTCGTCCACGGCGATCGCCATGCCCCGTTCATCTCCCGCCCCCCCCAGGTAGGTGGAGTACAGGAGGACCAGGGGATCGATCACCAGTTCCCGGTTTTCATCATAGTCCCCCACTTCAAAGCCGTAGGTGTGTTCCCCATAACGCTTGAATCCCACCTCCACGGATGACCGGCGCACTGCACGCGCCCCGGAGGTTGCGGACTGGACCTCCTCTTGATAGGACACCGGTTTTTTGTGGATCATCTCGCCGAATTCGGTCTCGATCACCAGGTTGCCGGCGTCGTCGATGCGGGTGCCTTTCACATTGCGGTAAGCAAAGCGAATGGCCCCGGGGTCCGCATGGGCTTTGACCACCCAGTCGTATTCCACTTCCTTCTCCATGCCGTAGACCTTGAGGTCGATCCCGGCGTATACGCTTTGGTAGACCACGCCTTTCGCGGTAGGCACATCGCAATGCCACTTTTTGGGATCGCTGCCCTTGAAGTAATTGACCTTGAGCGCGGCCTCATCACAGGCAACCATCCGGGGTTCGGGGTTTGCCTCCAAGAACACCAGGCGGGTCACTTCGCGCCGGTAGCGGTCGGTATCCTCTTTCAGGTCACCCGGCAACTTTGTTTGATGCGGGCCTTTTTGCATTGAACCCCGCCGTGGTTCTTCGTTCATCGGCCGGGTGCTGTCGAACACCAGACCGCTCCGGGTCAGCCACAGGGTATAGCGGGACGCCTTGGCATAAAACCGGGCCACCGGGTTGACCTGACCCCGGTTGTGGATGAAATACAGGGGAATCCGGCCGGCATGGAATTCCGCTTCTATCCGGCTCTTGACATCAATTGGTGATGAAGACGACGGATCGACGCCCACTACAAGCTTTTTGGCCATTAATCCGCTGAAGAATGCGATCACAAGAATCAGTAATAGAGAAATCCCCACTTTGCGTTTCATTTTCCCTCTCTCTAATAAGATTTTTCAGACAATATCTATAAATGTAATCATTTAATCTGATTTAATCAATTGAATTATTATTTAACAATAAGTTCCATTCCCGGACCGCCTTCACCCGTTCACGACAAAGTTGAACGTAGGGGCTCGGCGCGCCCTATCCCTATTCGGGTTCGACTGTTCAATGCCCGCCCCCGGCACATTACGAAAAACATGAAGGAAGTAAGGTGACATGCCGCATGGAAAAGCTTTCTTCCCCGGGACAACACTGATAGAACCGCTCCCGGATCCTGTTTACAAAACAGCGGTTTTCCCGTATAGTAAAGCGCCCGCGCATATTGATCGCCGCGGCCCCAAAGGAGGACACCCTGGACCTTTCCGAACGACTGACCCCGACGGTAGTGGACCTGGAGCGGGTGATCCGGGAATCGGGTTCTCCTTTTCTGCGGGCCCTGCCGCGTCCGGCGGTCAACCTGTTGAAGCGCATCATGCGCCAGGACGAATTGAACGCCATACACGGGCGACATTGGCGCAAAGTGGGGATGGACTACGTGGACGGCCTCATCGAGGATTTCGGTTTGGCCATCCATACCGTCGGGACCGAGGCCATCCCCCGCGACCGCCGCCACGTGTACGTGGCCAACCACCCCCAGGGCGGCATGGAAGCCATCGCCTTCCTGCAGGTGATCCACCGCCTCCAGGGCAACGTGGTTTCGCCCTCCAACATGCTGTTCGAATATATCCCCAACCTCTTGCCGCTGATCGTGGGCATCAACGTGTTCAGCCAGAACACCCGGGAACAGATCCGCGCGGTGAATGAAGCCTTCGCCTCGGACCGTCAGATCATGATCTTTCCCGCCGGCGAGGTGTCCCGGCGGATCGGGGGACGGATCCAGGATCCGGAGTGGCACAAGACCTTCATCACCAAGGCCATCCAGTTCCACCGTGACGTGGTACCCTGCTTTATCTCGGGACGCAACAGCGACCGCTTCTACCGCATCGCCCGCCTGCGCCGGCTACTGGGGCTACGCCTATATGCGGAAACCATCCTGTTGCCCGGAGAAATGCTGCGTCACCGCAATTCCGAAATCCGGTTCTGCTTCGGCACTCCTATTCCCCATTCTCTATTTGACCGCTCACGGACCCATTCCCAATGGGCGCAACAGGTGCGGAAAATCACCTATAGCCTGGCTTCCCGCAGCAGTGAGTGAATTCAGCCGGGACATGAAGTTGCCCCATGAAGAATCCGCCCTCCTGATTGGATAACCTTGATTTCCCGTCGGATCCGGGCTACATTGTAACCCCATGAACTCCCGAACCTTGCGCCTGGCCGCGGCAACGCTGATCCTGATGACTGCCTGCGGCCGAGCTCCGCTTACCCGCCGGGAATTTCCGCCCGGGATACTCGACGGCCGGCTGGTTCTCCGTTTCAACAACCATGCCGACGCATTCCATTTCCGGGGAAATTGGAGCCCGCCCTTGTTGGGCGCAAACCGACGCTTTCACCGTCGTCTCAACGCCGGCGCCGACGGCGGCATCATCTTCCAGGCCTTGGAGAAAACCGCCTACGTGCTCAAGACGGACATTCAGCCGGCAAACAACATACGCGAAATCCGCCTGAACGGCCACTCCCTCAAGAACCTGTCATCGCGGATCATCCTCCCGGAAAAATGGATTGTCCGGGGCGAGAATATTTTGGAATTTTCAGCGGACCGGAGGGCTTCATTTTATAAACTGGTATTGTTCCCCCGGGAAGCGGGGAGGCGCACCCGGGCTCCCGGAGAAATGGAATCCCGGAACCTGATCCTTACGCCCGGAAGATTACGCTACCATATCCTGCCCTTGCCGGGAGAACACCTTGAGCTCACATTGGCCCCTCCCGAAGATACCGCCGTTCCATGTTCAATCGAGATTTCCACGGCAAGGGGAAAGCCCCGGGTCTTTGTAAGAGAATTCCGGCGCGACTCAACGGTGAGGATTCCGCTGGAAGCGGGCAAACCCCAGCGGGTGGACATCATTCCACGACTTCCCAGGGCTAGTTCCCTGCGCGTAATCCAGAGTGACCTGGTATGGACGCAACCACCGGTTCCGAATGAGCTTAAGCGCTACCGGGATATGGCCCGGGGAAAGAACCTCCTGGTTCTCCTGCTGGACGCGGCCCGGAGAGATCATTTCGGCTGTTACGGCCATCCACGCGGGGCCACTCCAAACTCCGACCGGATGGCTGAACGATCCCTTCGATTCACCGCCGCCCGTTCCGAAGCTTCCTATACCCTTGCTTCCACCGGTACGCTATTGACCGGATTGCCCCCGGACGTACACGGGGTGATCGCCAAGGAGTACTCGAGCCTGTCCCCGGACAACAACACCCTGGCGGAATTGCTCCAGGACAAGGGATATTTTACCGCGGCGATATCCGGCAATCCCAATTTCAGCCGGACCTTCGGATACCAGCGGGGCTTCCAGGAATTCATCCAGCTCTTTGACGACAAACCCGTGACCATGGCGGAAGAGTTTGTTCCCCTGTTCAGACAGTTGTTGAACAAACGTGGAGAACGCCCTTTCTATTTTTATCTGCACATCCGGGAACCCCATGATCCCACCATTATGCCCACGCCGTTCCTGGGCCGTTTCCAGGATCGATTCAAGGTGAAAAGCCCGGAGCTTCTCCTGGCCAGCAACTGGTTCCATGACAGTCATGTCAAAGCCCGGCACGACCTCAACCTGCTGGAACGTCTGTACGACGAGAACCTGCTGTATGGAGACTGGGCACTGGGAAGTATCCTGGCAATTCTTGAGGATAAGGGTCTCGGCGAAGATACACTTGTGGTGATTCTGTCGGACCATGGCGAGGCCATCGGCGAACACGGCCTGATCGGTCACGGCCACGTACTTTACAAAGAAGGCCTGGGAATTCCCCTGATATTCCATGTGCCGGGTATGGAGCCGCGGGTATTGGAACACGTGGTGGTCACCTCCGACCTGGTGGTCACCCTGGCGCAGATTTTCAGCCTTCCCTATCCCTATTACTCCCTGACCCAGGGCTTGTCCCTGCTGGAATCCCGGGCCCGGCGTACCATTCACAGGTCGAT
>Ga0272441_10006547_pt1 | contig 19428 bp, 9 predicted proteins | sample SSMProp6N_FD_193582 | JGI IMG/M metagenome (GOLD analysis project Ga0272441, IMG submission 193582) | Marine sediment archaeal communities from Little Sippewissett salt marsh, Falmouth, MA, United States - SSM-Prop-6N | ecosystem: Environmental > Aquatic > Marine > Wetlands > Sediment ... | reverse complement strand
CGCCCCGTCGGGCCTGACGCTGAACAACAGCATCGTGGCGCTGAACACCGCGGGGGGGGCCGACCAGGACGTCCGGGGCGGGTTCAGCGGCAACCACACCCTCATCGGCATCGACCCCGGGTTCGTGCGCAACCCCTCGGCCGGACCCGACGGCGTCTGGGGAACCCCGGACGACGATCACGGCGATCTGACGCCTCTCCGTAATGGCGCAGCCGCCGATTCGGGAGACAATGGCCTGCTACCCGCCGATGAGTTTGACCTTGACCGTGATGGCAACACAACCGAGCCCCTGCCGGTTGACCTTGTGGGCAATCAGCGCATCCTCTATGGGACGGTGGACATCGGCGCCTACGAAGGCATCTTCACGCCCTGGGTAATGGATGCGGGGATCGTAAGCTACACGCCCCAGCAGATCGTTCAAGTCGCGTTCAGCGTAGCCATGGATAGCAGCACCTTTGATCCGGCCGAGGACGTGTTATCCCTCAGTGGGCCCGGAGAGGCCTACTTGCTGGGCCATGCCTGGCAGGGTGACCGCATACTGGATCTGTACTGCCTGTTGGGGGCGTACGGCAACTACACGCTGACCCTTTCGCCGGAGATTCAATCGCTCGACGGCGAATGGATGGACGCCGACGCGGACGGCGTATGCGGCGAGGCCGGTGACGACAACTCGGTGCTGGCCCTGACGATGACGCCGCCGTACGTGGTCAGCCACGAGGTGGCAGGGGGCATGCCCGTCGATACCGTCACCGTGACGTTCGACCGGCCCATGCGGGCGACCGGTTTCGATCCGTCTGAGGATGTAGTTTCCTTCACCGGTCCGGCCGGCGATGTGTCGGTGGACGCCTGGCGCTGGCTGAACGAGAGCACCTTGGAGTTGCAGGTAAACTGCTCGATGGCGGGCGACTATGCGTTGGTCCTGGCATCAAGCATTCCGGACCGCAGCGGGGCGGCGCTCGACAACGACGGCGACCTGATCCCCGGCGAGGCGAGCGAAGATGACTACATCATCACGTTCCGCATCGACCCGCCGAGCGTGATGGGCTTCACACCCCCCGCGTTGCCACCGGTCACGAGCGTGGCGATTCACTTCAGCCGACCGATGGATACGGGGAGTTTCGATCTCGCGACGGACGTGCTGAGTTTCACCGGGCCGACAGGTGATGTGACGGTAGCGGGTTTCGCTTGGCTGGATGAGCAGACCCTTCGACTAGACACGGAGGATGCCGGCACCGGCTCGTATGCATTCGAACTGGGGGCGGGAATTGCCGATGCCTGGGGCAATGCTCTCGCAAGCGACTACGTCGGTTCGTTCATTACGATGACGCATGGCACGATTAGCCAAGATACGACCATCGGCGGGGAAGGCGCCGTGGTTATCGTCGACGGCGACTTGCGCATCGCGTCCGGCGCCACGCTGACGGTTGCGGCCGGGACGACCATCAAGTTCTCGGGCGCCTCGGCAGGCATCACAGTTGCAGGCGGTGGCATGCTCGTGGCTGAGGGCACGGCCACTGCGCCGGTGATGTTCACGGATTACCGCGACGACACGGTCGCCGGTGATACGAACGGCGACGGCGCGGCCAGTACGCCGACCTACGGCGGTTGGCGCGGCGTTCGTATCGAGAGCCACGGCCTGGCCGACTTGACGCATACCGAAATCCGTTACGCCAGCACGGCGGTCGACGCCAACAGCCAGTACGCCATGGCGAACCTGTCGGCCGTCACCCTGCGCAAGAGCAACTATGGGATCTACGTCTACAGCCCCTACGCCGAGGTAACGGCCGAGAACTGTCTCATCGCGGACAACGCCAACCGTGGCGTCTTCATGCGAGCATCGTCGCTCGGCACCTTCCGGAACTGCACCATTGTTGACAATGGGAGCGATGGCTTCCACATCGGCGCGGCCACGATAGTGCTGGACAACTGCATCGTGGCTTACAACCGGAACGGCATCGACCATAGTGGTGCCGATCCGAGCCAGACGACCATCCGCAACTCTGTCTTCTACAATCCCGGCGGCCAGGAAATCATCTGGACGGCCGGCGGCGAGATGCCGCAACTCGACCAGGACGGTAACATCGTGGCCGACCCGCTCTTCGTGGACCGCGCGGGCGGCAACTACGAACTGGACGCCGGGTCGCCCGCCATCGATGCCGGGCTGGGCTTTCAGGCACCGACCTCGGACATCCTTGGCCGCTCGAGATACAACGACCCGGGCATGCCCAACGTCGGTGCCGGCTGCCCGGCCTACGCCGATATCGGGGCGTTCGAGCGGCAGATTGCGACGGTCTCGGGCGACCTGGCCGTCACCGCGGTCTCGTCGCCCTCGCCCCTGTTCCTCTCTCCGGGTGAGCCGTACACAGTCGAGTGGACCGTCGCGAACGTGGGCCTCGCGGACCTGAACGCGACGTGGCAGGACGTGCTCTACCTGTCGGATGACGCGAACATCAGCCCCGACGACCTCGTACTGACCACGCGTGACCACCTGGGCGGGCTCCCGGTCGGCACGAGTTACACCGATTCCTACGACGGCGTTGCACCGGTTGGAAGCGGCCCAAGGTACGTGCTCGTCAGGACCAACGCCACCGGCAACGTCCTGGAACCGAACCTGGCAGACAACGTCTCGGCTTCCGCGAAGCCTTTGGGGATCGACGTTCCGACCATCGAAGTCGGAAGCAGCACATCCGGCAGCGTTGCGGCCGGGCAGTGGCAGTATGTGCGTCTTGACGCCGAGGCCGGCAACACCATCGTCCTGTCGCTGACGGGCGCGAGCGGCTTGGGGCTCTATGCCAGTCGCGGCATCCCGCCGACGCTGAACACGCACGACTTTGCGGCGGATGCGGCTGGCGAACTCCGTATCCTGAACCAGGCCAACGACAACTACTACGTCGGCGTTTACGCCCCGCCCAGCCCGGCGGGCGCGCGGAGTTTCACGGTCTCCGCCGAACTCACGGACCTTGACATCCGAAGCGCTACGCCGAACGCCGTTGGCAACGCCGGCACGGCCACGATCAAGATCGTAGGAGATAACTTCGACGATGACGCTCAGGCCCAACTCATCGCTCCCGACGGCGTCACCGTTATCGAAGGTGACGAGTGGTTCCAGGACGCATCCACCCTCTTTGCCACCTTCGACTTGAGCGCGGCAGGTGCTACGCCCGGCCTATACGACGTGGTGGTCACCAATCCTGAACCGGAATCCGCAACGGCCTACGACCTCGTCACCGTTGCAGCCGGTGGCTCGGCCGACTTCGAGGTGAACCTCGTCGTTCCAGGCCTCGCCCGCCCCGGCCGGGAGATTGAGGTTCGTATTGAGTACCGAAACACGGGCAACATCGACCTCGCCAGCCCGCTCCTCACCCTCGAGAGTGCCGAAGGTGCCGCATGGCTCCTGCCGGACAACATCCCCGAGAACGACTGGATTGAGTCGCCGAGCATCAGTTTCCTGGCCCTCAGTTCCGACGGCCCGGCGGCCACGCTCAGGCCCGGCCAGTCTGAAACGCTGGTCATCACTGCCCAGACGCCTTTTGCCCCGGGCAGCATGCCGTTCGCCCTCTATGCGCTCGGTACGCAGGACTCTAAAGGACTTAACACACCCATAGACTGGGTAGCCTTAGAGGAGCGGTTCCGCCCATTAGGGTTGTCAGAAGACGCGTGGGACCCTCTCTTTGCTCGGCTCCAGGCCCAAGTTGGGATCACCTCGGGCGAGTATGTCGACGTCCTCCGAGACAACGCGCAGTATCTGGCGAGCTTGGGTCAGCTTGTGCGAGATGCAGGGGAACTCTTCGCCTTCGAACTTGTCCAAGCGGAGACTCTAGGCAACCCAATGTACCTCGGCTTTCAGCGAGACGCCTACTTCTATGATGTCAGCCTCTCCCTCGCGTTCGACCGACGTTTCCTCGCCAGACCGAACTACAGATCGCGCCTCGGCGTGCTAGGACGTGGCTGGACCCACTCGTACGAGATTGCTTTGTCAGAGGCGCCGGACGGAAGCATCGTCATCAACGGCGCGGCCGGGCTGGACCGTCGCTTTGACCTCAGTGATGATGGCCGCTACTTGGGAAGACCGGGCGACTCGGCCATCCTTACCGCCTTGCCCGATGGCGAGTTCCTCCTGACGGAGTCCGACGGCACGCTGGTCCGGTTCCTCGCTGACGGCCATTTTGCTTCAATCTCTGATGGCGCGAGCGTCTTGATTGAGGCCACGTATGACCAGGATGGCAGACTGGGACAACTGACCCATTCCGGTGGAGAGCACCTCAACTTCACCTACACAGAAGCCGGGCTTCTAGAGACGCTGACAGATAGTCTCGGCGTAACCACTCGCTTCGAGTATGACGCATCCAACGAGCACCTTGTCTCCGTCAGTGTAGACGGAGAGGAGATCATGTCGTACGAGTATGTCACGGGAGAGGGCTCACTCCGTGACCATTGCCTCTCGGCCATCAACTACTCAAACGGAACCGCAGTGTCATTCGGTTACGACGCCCTGGGTCGACTCGTTGAGGAATCGTCCGACATCGGCGGTCAGCCGATCAGGTACTCCTACGGATCTGCAGGCAAGCAGGCCACGACCGATCCCTCCGGAGAAATGACCACTACCTGGATCGACAGTAACGGCAGAGTCGTCCGGACACAGAGCGCGTCAGGCTACACGACCTCTGTAACCTACAACGCTGTTGGCCAAGTGGCCTCTCGTGCGTACTCTGGCGGGGCCGTGGCGCATTATGCCTACGACGAGTTCGGCAACACCGTAGGCGTTACCGTGCAAGACCCGGCCGGAAACATGGCCGAGTACGGTTATAACAGCACGGACGGAAGCCTGGCATGGTTCCGTGATGCGCGGGGCAACCTGACCGCCTACAGCTACGATGCGAGCGGCAACCTCATCCGCATCACCTACCCCGACGGTTCATCGGAGTCATACACGTACGACGGTTCCGGCAACCGGACCAGTTGGACAAACTGTCGTGGGCAAACGATCTCTTACGCATACGACGAAGAGACCTTGTCGAGCCAGAAGGTGTATCCCGACAGTACGACACTCGGTTATGCGTACGATATGTTTGGACGGCTTATCGATGCAACAGACGCCAAAGGAACAACAGCGTTAGAGTACGACTCTTACACTGACGAGCTTGCTCGGATTGCCTATCCGGGAGGAAGGTCCCTGGAGTTCGCCCGGGGGCCCGGAGGCCAGACGAGCCAGATTACTGACCATGACGGCTTCGTGGTCAACTACGAGTACGACAGCGATGGCCTCCTTCTGCAGGTATCAGACGCCGAGGGTACCATTCTCCTCTCTTACTCTTACGATGAGGACGGCCGGCTCAACCGACGGGACAAGGGTAACGGGACCTATACAACGTATGCATACGATGCGGCCGGCCGCGTCACTGCGATCACACACCACGCGAAGGACGGTACGCCTTACGCTGGGGTCGAGTACACGTACAATGCGCGCGGCCTCTGCGACACCCTGACAACCCAGGATGGTGTTTGGGTTTACGAGCATGACGATTTGTGCCAGTTGATCCGGGCGGTTTTCACGTCAAGGAATCCCGAGATCCAGGATCAGGATCTTCGCTATGCCTACGACGCGGCTGGGAATCGCCTCACCGTCTGCAGCAACGGGGTTACTACGAACTACAAGACCAACAACCTGAACCAGTACGAGCAGGTCGGTAACGCTACATACACCTACGACGCTGATGGAAACCTCATCTCACGAGACGCTCCTTTAGTGCCGGCCTCCTGCAATTCCGGTGGGGACAACGAGCTGACAAGTGTCGCCGGTGGTGGTTTCTCATGGACGTACGACTACAACGCGGAGAGCCGTTTGACCGGTGTCTCAGGCGGGGGTTCTGCCTGGGAGTACGAGTACGACGCGCTGGGCAACCGCATCGCGGCGACGCGCGACGGAGTCCGAATCGAGTTTATGCCGAACCCTGAACAACCCGGCCAGATGTGGGCTGAATATGACGCTGGCGGACAGCTGCTCGCGCACTTCGTCTACACCCCCCATACCGTCCTGCGAATTGCGGCCGACGGCACAATGACCTTCTACGACGCCGATCTCCTCGGCAACGTGCTAGCTGCCACGGATCCGTCAGGAACCGTTGTAGGCGCCTATGCGTACTCCCCATTCGGGCAGATTCTCTTGGATAACGGCCCCACTGCGGATTATTCGCCAACCTTCCTCGGCCTTCTCGGGGTGGCAAGCGAAGGAGACGGCCTGTACTCGATGGGAGGGAGGCCTTACGACCCTGCCCTTGGCCGGTTCGTCAGCATAGAGCCGGCAAGCACCCTGGGGGATGACCTGAACCAATTCAGCTATTGCCAGAACAATGTTATTCATGCGACTGACCACTTAGGCTCCGGGGCCGCGTTGAGGCTGCCTCGCGTCTACTCCGGGCCGCACGTCTTCACCGAGCCATATGTCACGTCTTGGCGGCCTGTTGGGGCACTCCTGCCGGACAAGAGCTTCTCGATTGCTCCGGCCACGTCAGGTGGTGGAGGCGGTGGAGCGAAGATAGGATGGAGGCCGCTTGGAGACTGGTGGCTCATTGTCGATATCCCCATGCCCGGTAATTTGCCTGGCTCTCTCGCCACGCTCGGGCACCCTCAGATATGGTTTGATAGCGCGCAGACAGACAAAGAACCTTATGCCCTAATACACGCTCAAATCGGAGCGGATAGTAGCAAGCTAAGGTGGGTTGACGTTGGGGTAGACCACCAATATGTCAATGTGGGTTTCGGGCCATTACCCGAAAACGAAGACATAAAGCCCACAGTAATGAGCAATGGAAAAGCGCCAGGTGGGCCGTTTGAGGAGGCCGGGTCACAATACCGTGATTATAGTCGCTGGGAAACGATAAACGACGGCCAGGGGCTGTGGAAGGCGGTTTTGGAAGTTGGCCTTTTCGGCAGCTATTATGATCTTGTATCGCACAACTGCCAGCATTATATCGAGGCAGTCAAGAGGCGACTCGGGCAGCAGAAAGACGAAGAGCACGAGAGCGCCGGCAGCTTTACGGGAAGGGGGTCAGTCCGAGGATCGATTGGCCCGGCTATGGCTGTGGGCTCTGGCCTTGTAGAAATCACCGCATCCCGGACGCCCGAAGACAAGTTCGGTCCCGCCGGGTATGATGCGCCGGGAACGGCCGAAGGAGACCAGGTTCATTATGTCCCCGCGGGCCAGACCTTCGATTACCGCATCGAGTTCTGGAACAAGGAAGATGCCGTCGTTCCGACGCAGGACGCGATCATCGTTGACGAACTCGACCCGAACGTCTTTGACCTGAGCACGCTCGAACTCACGCGGATCGGCTTCCTGGGCTGGGACGTGGACCTGAGCGGCACCCAGCTCGTCGATACGCGGATCGATTGCTGGCCGGAGATGAACGTCGCTGTCGAGGTCAGGGCCGGCCTCGGCATGCAGATCCCCGGTTTCGAGTACAACGCCGACATCACCGAAAACACCCTTGTCTGGTGGTTCCACTGCATCGATCCCCTCACCGGTGATTACCCCGAAGACCCGATGGCGGGTTTCCTGCCACCTTTCAATCCCGAGACCGAGTACGAACTCGGCTGGGTCGAGTTCACGGTCGACCCGGTCGAGGGGCTTGCAACCGGAACGGAACTGGCCAACCTCGCCTACGTCGAGTTTGACTTTGCCGACGACCTCTACGACCATCCGGCCCCGAAGGTGGACCCCGACGTCGAGCCCGCCGAACCGGCCCCGTGGATCAACACCATCGACGCCGACGCACCGGAGAGCAGCGTTTCCGCCATGGCCTCGACACAGTACTACAACCTCTTCATGGTGAACTGGTCCGGCACGGACGAGGGCAGCGGCGTGGCCGCATACGATATCTACGCCCGCGAAGACGATGGCCCCTGGACGCTTTGGCTCCACAACACCTCCGACACCACGGGGTGGTACACCGGCCGGTCCGGACACAGTTACGCCTTCTACTCCATCGCCGGCGACCACGTCGGCAACGTGGAAGATGCGCCGGCCGGCCTGATGCCCGACGCCACGACCAGCATCGCCGGGGCGGTTGGACTGGACGTTGGGGACGACGTGGCACTGCTTGAGGGCGACACGTATTCGCTGGACGCTGCCGTGACCAACCTGGCGCCGGGGTCGACCGCCACGGTCAATTACGGTGACGGGACTGATGACGAGCCGCTAGCGCTTGGCGGGGACGGTTCGTTCCACCTGTCTCACACCTACGCCGACGACGGCGTGTTTGCCGTGACGGTCTCCGTCAGCGACCCGTATGACACGACCGTCTCGGACGGGCTGGCCGTGACCGTCGCGAACGTTGACCCCGTGGCAGACGCCGGCGATGACCAGACCGTGAACGAAGGCGAGACGGTGACCTTCAGTGGCTCGTTCACCGACGCCGGGACGCTCGACACCCACGAGTTCCTGTGGGACTTCGGCGACGGCACGACTTCTGCCGAACTCGCGCCGAGTCACCTCTACCCCCACGACGGCACCTTCACGGCCATGCTGACCGTCACCGACGACGACGGCGGTGTCGGCACGGATACCGTGGAGATTACGGTCCTAGGTCCGCCGCCTGCCGTGAGCAACGTGACGGTCAACGGCGGGTTGGTCCAGCGTTCCAAGATCAGCGCGATTCAGATGGTGTTCGACGAGGCGGTAGAGGCGGCGGTTGGCGTCTTGGCGCTGTACAACGACACGACCGGCGCGGACGTGGATGTTTCTGCTGCAACCCTGACCGGCGGCGGAACCGATACCCTCACCTGTGACCTGTCGGGCGTAACACTCCCCGACGGCTACTACACCGCCACGCTCTCAGCAGCACACGTCCAAGACCTCGGCGGCAAGCCTATGGCCGGGAACCAGACGTTCCAGTTCCATGTCCTCAAGGGCGACGCTACGGGTGATGCCAAGACTAACGTCTTCGACCTTCTGAAAGTCCACCAGAATTACCTGAAGCCTGCCGGAGACCTCGCCCGCGATGACAACGCGGACATCACGGGTGATGGCCATGTGAACATCTTCGACCTGTTGTTGCTGAAGCGGAATTATCTGCGGGATTTAGAGAAACCCGGCGGAGGTGCGGCAGGAGGCACGCTGCTGACCGCCGAGCGTTTGCCTCAAGAGATTCCCCAGCATGTCGAGGAACCGACGCCTCCGCATTACGCCGAACTCTCGGTTCCCATGCAAGACAGCGATGGTGGTCCAAAAACCCCGCTGGGTGAGGAGAGTGGCTTGGCCTCGGATGATCTCTCCGACTTCACGAGCTTCCTCTCTGTTGCTGACCTCTCGCCTTCCGCTGAGGAGACACAGACTGATTACGCCGAACCGCTTTCGCCTGTGGCACCTCATCCTGTGGCGCAAACAAGCGATGCTTGGTCCTCTGCGGATGCCTTTGCTGAAGATGACTTGGTAGATGTCCTTGCCGTGCCGTCGCTGGATGTGGCGCTGGGTGTGTGAAACAGTCCACCTTTCACTGTGGGCTGTAGAAAGGGCCGGTGCCTGGGGGTAGGCGTCGGCCTTTGGTTTCCAAGGGGCTGCCATGTGAGGGGCTGAGAATCTGAGTCTTTCGATTCAGCAGGACTTTGTTGAAGCCGACTTCTTGGATGATTCGAATCTGCTCGGTGTTTGCTGCTTGTTACGAATAGCAGGCACGAGCACCGAATCAGGGTGTCGACCTTCGGGTCCTTAACTCCACGGCAACCCTCGCCTCTTTTCCTCGCGGCCAGTCCCTCTCCATGAGGCCTGGCCGCTTGTGCCAGGGGAGGTGAAGCAAGATGGGAGTCCATGACGAGCTCAAGAAGATGGGCTACACGTTTGAGTACGACCACGGCGACAGTGAAGACCGAACCGAGGTCTGGACCAACGAGGAAGCGGGAATGGCTGTCCGCATTGAGTGGATGAAGGTCGAGAAGGCGAGACCATGACTGAGGAAGAGAAGGACCAGTTGGCAGACGCAGTTGTTGAGCTGTTGCTTGCGAATGGTAAGGTACGTTCGGCGCTCTACCGGGCTGTCTGCGACTGTCCGAACCTGGTTGTGGAGTACTGACACGCGAGGCCGCCAGGCCTGCACATCCGGCTGTCAGGCGTACGTTGCTCTTCCATTTGTTCCCCGCAACCCCCCTGTAATCTCGCCTGCCGAGGTCTCCCCGATAATGGTGTGCGCGTTGCTTGAATCGGCGCTGGCAGAGGGACAGAGTCCGGAGGTGAGAGATGGCCCAAACCAAAGAGGCAGCCGGCAACCGGCAAGAGACGGCTCACTCGCGCCTGACCCGTGACATTCTCAGGCGGCGCTACCTCTGGAAGGACGAACACGGCCAGGTAATCGAGACCCGGGAGCACATGTTCCGGCGCGTCGCCAACGCGGTTGCGGCCGCCGAGAAGAACTACGGCGCATCAGATGCCGAGGTTCAGGCAGTCGCCAGCCAATTCTATGAGCTCATGGTGCAAGGCATCTTCCTCCCGAACAGCCCGACTCTGATGAACGCCGGTCGCGAGAATGGCATGCTCAGCGGCTGCTTTGTCTTGCCTGTACTGGACGACCTCGCCGGCATTTTCGAGTCTGTCAAGAACACGGCCATGATTCAGAAGGCCGGCGGCGGCACAGGCTTCGCGTTCGACAGCCTTCGTCCGACTGGCGACTTGGTGGCATCGAGCGGCGGCACGACCAGCGGGCCGATGAGTTTCCTCAAGGTCTTCTGCGAGACGACCAGGGCTATTCAGCAAGGGTCGTTCCGCCGCGGCGCCAACATGGCCATGATGTCCATTGAGCACCCGGACATCCTCAAATTCATCGGGGCGAAGAATCTCCCGGGCGAGTTCGAGAACTTCAACCTCTCGGTCAAAGTGCCGGACGCGTTCATGCAGGCGCTGACTGACCGCCCGAATGAGCCGCACGTCGTCACGAATCCAAGGACAGGCGAGAAGTACCTGATACCTCACGAGATCGACGTCCGCAGCCACGCGCTCGACGACCTCGTGGCGGTCGGACACGCGCCGTGTCCCTGCCACACCATCGCGGAGATTTGGAAACTCATCTTCCAGAATGCCCATGCCACCGGCGAGCCAGGCGTCTGTTTCATCGGCCGGGTCAATCGGGACAACCCGACACCGCAGCTGGGCAGGATCGAGGCCACGAATCCCTGCGGTGAACAGCCGCTGCTCCCCTATGAATCCTGCAACCTCGGCTCGATCAATGTCTCACGCTTCATTTGCCGTTCTGCGGGCAAAGTCAACTGGGACGCCCTGGGCAAGGCCATGACTTTGGCTGTGCGCTTCCTGGACGACGTGATCGACGTCAACCACTTCCCGATTCCCGAGATTGAGGAACTGACGAAAGGCAATCGCAAGGTTGGCCTGGGCATCATGGGCTTTGCTGATGCCCTGCTGCTTCAGGGCATCCGCTACGACAGCGACGAAGGACTGAAGGCGGCCGCAGAGCTTGCGGCCTTCCTTGAGAAGAAGTCTCGCAGGGCAAGCTGTGATCTCGCCAAGGAACGAACTGCGTTCCCGAACTTGCGGGGCAGCACATGGGAGGAGTTCGAAGGGTGTCCTGCACGGAACGCCACCTGCACCACGATTGCGCCGACAGGCAGCATCAGCCTGATCGCAGGCTGCAGCTCCGGCATCGAGCCGATCTATAGCCTCCTTACGCGGAGGCGGGCTCTTGAAGGCCAGGAGTACGTCGAGCTGCACCCGCTGCTGGAACAACTTGGTAGGGAAGAGGGCTGGCTGAACAAGCAGGTGAGGGCGGCCCTCATGGAGGGTGTGCCTCCTACGGAGATTGCAGGCATCCCCGAATCCCTGGCCAGAGTGCTGGTGACCGCCCACGAAGTGCCCCCGGAGTGGCACGTTGAGGTCCAGGCTGCGTTTCAGAAGCACATCGACAACGCGGTCTCGAAGACCGTCAATTTGCCCGCCAATGCAACGGTGGAAGACGTGGATCGCATCTACCGGCTGGCCCACGAATTGGGCTGCAAAGGCATGACGGTCTACCGCGACGGTTCCAGGGCAGGCCAAACGCTTTCGGCTGCCAGAACCAAATCACGGTCCCAAACCGTTCTGGTCTCACCTCGGCCGCGGGCAAGGTCAACTGCCGGCAAGACGCTGAAGTTCCGGATGGGTTGTGGCACGCTCTTTGTGACGGTCAACAAGGATGAGCAGGGCCTGTGTGAGGTGTTCGCCAACCTCGGCAAGGCTGGCGGTTGTCCGAGCCAGTCGGAAGCAACATGCCGGGCTGTATCAGCAGCGTTGAGGTCGGGCGTCGATCCCAAAGTGCTCATCGAGCAGCTGCGCGGCATCCGCTGCCTTTCGACAGCCACGGCCCGGAAGGGCAACGGTGACATCGACGTTCTTTCGTGCCCGGACGCGATTGCCAGGGCGATCGAGGAATCGCTCGGCGATGGCCCGACTGACGCTCCCCCGGTGGGGCCGCCCATCTCCGTGGGCAGGCCCTGCCCCCATTGCGGCGCTCCCATGCGGAAGCTGTCTGGCTGCTTCATTTGTGATCGCTGCGGAGAGGACTCGTGCGGGTAAGTAATCATGGCTGAACAGAAGCAGAGCGAGTTCCCCCACTACGAGGCGGGTGCGTTTCTGCCTGCAGGCGGGATGGACCGCAACAACTGGCTGCGTGAGGACCGACCGCTCGACCTGGTGCTTTTCCGAGAGCGGTTCGACAACCAGGACGTCTTCACCTCGATCTGCCGGTTTGCGAGGCCTGATCGGGAGAGCCCGTACCTGTGTCCGTTCTTCCTGGACATCGATGCCGAGGGCTCAAATGAGCTGGAAGGTGCCCGGCAGAATGCCCTGGCTGTGTTCGAGATACTCGGCTCCTGGCTGGGCATCGTGCCGGAGTCAATCCAGGCCTACTTCTCGGGCTGTCGCGGATTCCATATCGTGGTTCCAGCTGTGGTGTTCGAGGCCGTGCCTTCACCGTTCCTCATGGCTTTCTACCGCCGGCTGGCCCGAACGCTCGCGGACAAGGGCCTTCAGTTCCTGGACCTCGCCATCTACCAAGAAGCCCGGCTGTGGCGGCTCGTGAACACCGTCAACAGCAAGAGAGGCCGTCACAAGATCCCCCTCAGCCACGAGGAGCTGAACGTCTGGTCTGCGGAAGAGATTATGAAGCAGGCCGAACAGCCGCGACCAATGGAGGACTCTGGCGAGATCGTGCCGAGTGCCAAAGCAGCGGCGTATTGCCGGAAGACGCTGGCTGAGCTGGCGGAGCGGAAGAGGACGGCCCGACGCCGACATCCGTACGCGTTCAAGGACGGCTGGCGCGTCCCGCCCTGCATCCGTAGCATCCACGATGCCACGCTGCCCGACGGTCTCCGGCATACGGCCTACATTGCCCTGGCGCGTTTCTACGGCTGGATCAACATGCACCCGGAAGAGGCCGCTGACAGGTTGCACATCATCGACAGGCGCCATCCCATCCGCGACCCGGGGTACATCGAACGCATCGTCGACTGGGGCAAGCAGAACCCGGGCTTTGTGGGCTGCAAGAACGTAGCCTTGAGGCGGTACTGCAAGCCGGACCGGTGTTTTGTGGCAGAGATTCGGAAGCGGCGGAAGGAGCGTGACGAAAGCAAGCAGCCTGCAGAGAGCTGGGGAGAGGCAGGATGAGTGCCAGAGTCTTGGCTGGGCACCTCTTGAACGGGGTGCCCAGCCTCCCGACGCGAATGAGGAGAACCATGAGAATCCACAACTACCCGCTTCAGACCGGCATCACCCCCACGCCCGAGTTCGCGAAGAAAGGACTGGCCTGCTACGGGTGCAATATTGGCACGAAGTGCGGCCACGGCTGTCCGAGACCGCATGGCAGTCATGAAGGAGGCAGCAAGAAGAGGCCTTCGGACTTATGCCATGTTCTGCCCGTTGCTGCCGGGCATCGCGGACTTGCAGGAGCAGGTTGACGAGCTGGTACGCTTTGCTGTTTCGATCAACGCCGAGGAGATCTTCGTGGAGCCTGTGAACTCACGTGGGCCCGGCCTTCGGCTCTGTCAGAATGCGCTGGAGGAGGCCGGTTACTACGAGGCTGCCGGTGCCATCGGCCACATCCGTAAGAGGCCTCACTGGTCCGAGTACGTCGCCAACCTTGTGCGTACCGTTCAGTCAAGCGTCCGGCGGCTCTCGGACATCCGCAATCTACGGTTCCTGCTGTATCCCTCTGGGCTTTTGGAGGCGGACCGGCGGCGGATTGAGCAGGATGATGAGGGAGTGGTCTGGCTTTGACCATCCGCGGCAGGTGTAACAGACGAGGTGGGCGTCAGGTCTTGGTAAGCGAGTCGGCATTGGTGCTCCGGTCAAATCTGTTCCAATAGTGGACGACAGGGAGGACAGGGGCGAAGGTGGCGAGATGACATCCGAAGCGCGGGAAGCTGGCCGCGGTCAGTCAGAACAGCGATGGATGACGGTCCGCGATGTGGCCGAGGCTCTCCAGGTCTCTCGGTACACGGTGGAGCGATGGATCTTGGCTGGCGACCTCCGGGCTATCGACGTCAGCGGCCGCCGGACAGGAGGCGGACGACGCCGTTCGTGGCGGATCAGTCAAGACAGTCTGACCGAGTTCATGGAGCGACGAGCCAGCGCTCCCCCCAGGCCGGTTCGCCGAGGCAAGCGGCGTCGCCTGGAGGGCATTATTGAATTCATCAAGTAGAGTTCGGCGGCGCTTCTTCCTCAGCCTCATTCCCCTCGGGCTCATCTGGAAAGACCTTGCTCCGAACATGGTCTACCACAGCCCGCAGCCGCTCCAGCGAGATCTCCTCGACGTAGATGCCCGACATCCCTGGGATGGCGTGGCCCATAATGCGGTGGATGGCGTGCTGGTCCCGCGTCTCGTCAGCCCAGGTGCGGAAGGTATGGCGGAGCGCGTAGAAACCAACGCCTTTGCGTTTAAGGCCAAGTCGGTTCAGCAGTGCCTCGAACCTCTTGCCAACGCAATCACCTTTGACGACCTTCGCGATTTGGCCACTCCCATCGCGGTGGACGAAGTCCCGTGCCAAAGGCTGACCCCGCTCGGTTACAAAGAAGAAGTCGATCGCACCCTTGCCGGCCAGTTGCGGCCTCTGGTCGGCGGCCACTCTCAGAGCTTCCACAGTCTCGGGCCACAGCGGCACAACGCGCTCGACGCCGGTCTTCGGCCGGTCAAAAGAGACAATCCCCACGTCCCAGTCAATGGCCGATGCTGGGAGCCTTGCGCAGTCAACGTTGCCGAATCCACCGTTGATGCCGAGGAGAATCATTGGGCGAAGAGGCGATTCTGCCGCCTTCAGCAGTGCACGGATCTGTGTCGGCGTGAAGAGCCGCTTGCCGTTCTCCGCTTGGGCGGCCATGCGGCTCTTGCGTCGGAGGCTTGCCGAGGGGCGTTCAAAAGCCTTGCCGTACTTGATCGGGCGGTCGATGAGATCTACTTCGTACGCGTACTTGAACATCCCTCGTACCACGGTAATAGCGCGGTTGAGAGCATGGACGCCAAGGCCCTTTCGGCCCGACAGGCCCTTTCGAAGGAGTCTTTGGCGGAAGGCCTGGAAGTCATCAGGAATGAGGTCTGAGACGAGACGTCGCTCCCCTACAAGGCGAGCGAACTGCTCCAGGACCACGCGGCAGTCTTCAGCCCAGCGGAAGCCGATCTCATCTGCGTCGGCACGCCTGAACTGATACGTTAGGAAGTTGTTGCACGCATCCTTGACGGTTAAAGCATCAGGCGATATGCTCTCTTCACGGGGCTTGCGCCCGGCGTGAAGGGCTTCGGCCACGCGCAGGTAGTTCTGGAGGGCGGCGTCTGGGTCTTCCCAAACGCCAAAGAAGTGGACTTTGCCGCGGATCTTCTTGCACCACTGCCCGTTGTTGTGAGGAGTGAGAGGGAATGAGGGTTGAGGCTTTCTGGGCTTCCTGCGTTTCTTGCTGGAGGCTGGCATGGCATGCTCCCTGAACGGCGGTCTGCTTCCTGGCAATGGTAGTATAACCCCTGAACGGTTGTCGTCAAGGTTGTCGTCAGCGGAAACGTGGTATTTCGCCGCTGGTGCGCAGAACGCGTAAGTCCTTAAAAGGTGATGGTTTATCGAAACACGGAGAGGTGCCGGAGTGGTCGATCGGACCGGTTTCGAAAACCGGCGTACCTTCGGGTACCGGGGGTTCGAATCCCCCCCTCTCCGCCAGACCGTTTCGGATTTTGGATTGCGGACTCGTGCTTCGCAGCGGAGCGCTGCTCCGCAGAGTAGGAAGCGCTGCTTCGCAGAGTCGCATTTCGGATGGCGATTCCCGCACCCACGGCCTAAGATCATGCATCTCGACGTTTGACGTGCGAAACCGCGAATCCGACTCGGAGCGTGCGGCATCGGCGGCGCAGCCCGGCCGGCGGCCCCGGCCGACGATGCCCAGCCGAAGTCGAACAGTGCGTAGGGTAGGTGCTTCGCCGCCCCGCGGCGCGGGCCGCATTCCTGCGAGCCCGAAGGGCTCGCACGGTCGTCAGCCCGGGCCACCGGCCCGGGTGACCGGTCCCATCGTGCACCCGCCAAGCCCTGACAGGGCGACACGGCCTTTCCGTACTTCTCGTCGGTCCAGCAGGTCAATCATCCCCCGATTTTCTTATGGCACTTGGTACAAGTATCGTGGGTTGTGCGGTTTTCCGTTTGCAGATAGAGGTTTCCTGGGGTATAATTATCCGCTTGGCATCTGGGGGGCAGGACACGCCAAGCCGATAGCGAAGGGTGGGGTGTTGCGGGGCTGGTATCCGGTGACGGAGACCGGCCTTTTTGTGCGCGCTGGCCGCGCGGGTCGATGTGCGGCGCGGCGGAAGTTGGCCGAGCTCCCGGTTCATCGGGGCCCGGCCCTTTTTCTGCGCCGGGCGAGGAGCAGAACGAGGCGACGCGCAACGGCCGCCGCGCCGCCGGAGAAAGGCAACCCGCGACACCGATCGAAGGAGATTCAGAATGCGTAAGACCCGTCTCTTGGCCATGCTCGTGGCAGTGTTCGGATGCGGTATTGGCCTTGTGGCCGGGGCCGGGCAGGCCCGCGGCGGGCTCGGGCCGTACGAGATCGCGACGCTCGGCCTCACGGACGCCGAGCACACGCGGGACGATGGGTACAGGTACAGTAGCCCCCGGGATCTGAACGAGGCCGGCCAGGTCCTCGGCGACGCGGAACGCTACAACGGCGGGGCGACGGACCTCGGCCGGTCGGTCTGGCTCTACGACGGGACGGCCACGGTGAACATCGGCCTGACCGACGCCGAGCACACACGGGACGATGGGTACAGGTACAGTTTACCGAGGCGCCTGAACGAGGCCGGCCAGCTCTCCGGGTTTTCCAGCCGCTACAACGGCGGGACGTCGAACCTCGGCCGGACGGCCTGGCTCTACGACGGGACGGCCACGGTGAACGTCGGACCCACCGACGCCGAGCACACAGGGGACGATGGGTACAGGTACAGTAGCCCCCGGGATCTGAACGAGGCTGGCCAGGTCGGCGGCTACTCGTACCGCTACAACGGCGGGGCGACGGGCCTCGGCCGGACGGCCTGGCTCTACGACGGGACGACCACGGTGAACGTCGGACTCACCGACGCCATGCACACGCGGGACGACGGGTGGAGGTTCAGTTTACCGGAGGGCCTGAACGAGGCCGGCCAGGTCTGCGGCCAGTCGGACCGCTACAACGGCGGGGCGACGGGCTTCGGCCGGACGGCCTGGCTCTACGACGGGACGGCCACGGTGAACGTCGGCCTCACGGACGCCGAGCACACACGGGACGATGGATACAGGTACAGTAGGGCCGTGGGCCTGAACGAAACCGGCCAGCTCCGCGGGTTTTCCAGCCGCTACAACGGCGGGGCAGCGAACCTCGGCTCCACGGCCTGGCTCTACGACGGGACGGCCACGGTGAACATCGGCCTGACCGACGCCGAGCACACAGGGGACGACGGATATAGATCCAGCCGCCCAAGTCACCTCAATGAGGCCGGCCAGGTCTGCGGGTACTCCGAGCGGCGTAACGGCGGGACGTCGAACCTCGGCCGGACGGCCTGGCTCTACGACGGGACGGCCACGGTGAACATCGGCCTCACGGACACCATGCACACACGGTACGGTGAGAAGAGATTCAGTGAGCCGACGCACCTGAACGAGGCCGGCCAGGTCTGCGGGTACTCCAACCGCTACAAGTACGGGGCAAACGCCGGCCAGACGGCCTGGCTTTACGACCCGGACCTGGCCCAGACCTTTGCCATCGTCCTCTCGGAACGGTCCGACGGCTACGCGTATGCCGAAGCCTCGTATCTGGGCGAGGACGGCCTTGTCCTCGGGTGGTACGAACTCTTCGCGGGCGACGACACGTGTCTGGGCGACCGCGCGTTCGGATTCACCGTGGACGACGGCCTCTGGGACCTCGGGTCGCTCGTGGACGGGGGTCTGGGCGCGGCCGGGTGGGACCACCTGGCCGATGCCTGGTTGGCCAACGGGCCCGCCTATGTCGTGGGGTACGGTCTGCTCGACGATATGCCGGACGGCCAGATGGGCTATCTCCTGACGCCCGAACCGGCCACACTCGCGCTCGTGGCCCTCGGCGGGCTCGGCGTGCTGCTCCGGCGGAAGCGCGGCTGAGCCTGGGGTGCTTGCAGGGGCAGGCGTAGAGGTCCGGCTTCGCCAGGGCGGTGCTGGCCGTTGAGTTGCGGTGGCGGGAGTTCCGGTGACGCGCGCCTCCATCCCCTTTGCCCCGAGGGGCAGGGCGCGGCAGCAGGGCGTCATGACGCGCTTGGCGCGAGTCTGTGAGGTGAGCGCTCCGCGCCCACGCAGCGGCTTCGGTCGGCGGACGGGCGGGTGTGTGATGCGCGTTTCGCGTGGACGCAGCGCATACGCTGTTGAGCCGGCGACGGCACGTCGCCGGTCGTTCGCGCGGCGGTACGTGTTTGCGCTATGCGTCGGCCTTCGGTCGACGGCTCAACAGAAAACGCGTGGGTGCAAACGCCCACGTGCACTTCAAACGGCAGCGCCGCCGCGAAGGGCGCGATACCTTCCGCCCGCGGGTGCGTTCAGAGAGGACGAACCCTCGCACCACAAGGGGCGGGCGATGGCCTGGCGGTCCGACAGCACATCGGCGCAGCGGGTCTGTGTACCCACCGCGCAAGAGACCGGGGTATCGCGACGGGTGCCCCTGGGCTTCGGTCGGGACCGGCTCCGACCCGCCGTGCGCCCACGCGGCAATCGCCGGGCGCGGGGCGGGCGGCCCATTGTGTCGCTGCTTGCGGTCGGCGTGGTCTGGATGGTCCTCGCCGCCTCCGCCCCGGCGGGCGACTGGCCGCGGTATCTCGGCCCGAAGCAGGACGGCACGTCGGAGGAGACGGGCCTGCGTTTCGACTGGCCGGAGGGCGGCCCGCCGGTCGTCTGGACGAAGCGGCTGGGGCCCTCGTTCAG
>Ga0272441_10006546_pt1 | contig 19430 bp, 19 predicted proteins | sample SSMProp6N_FD_193582 | JGI IMG/M metagenome (GOLD analysis project Ga0272441, IMG submission 193582) | Marine sediment archaeal communities from Little Sippewissett salt marsh, Falmouth, MA, United States - SSM-Prop-6N | ecosystem: Environmental > Aquatic > Marine > Wetlands > Sediment ... | reverse complement strand
GAACAGATCCAGATCCCTCCGCCAAAAGCACCTGTCAACGGCGTAGCCGGCATCAACCATACCGCGGAGCCGGCAACGGTCGAGATGCCGCCCGGACAGCCCCCGAGCGACGCGGACCCTGCATCGGAGTTTCGTGATCTGGTTTTTACCGACAGGGGCCGGAGCAAAATACAGGCTTTCACCGACCTTTTCGATAGCTGGAACAAGGTCTACGACCCAGCAAAAAATGGTGCCGCGTGCTCGCACGCAAGATCCAACGGCCTGAGCTGTCTGCATCGGCAGGGCAATCTACGCAGTCTGGCTATCCTGAACCGCCCGGCCGTGCTGAAACTCTATGACGAGAAACACAACGCAGCGTATGCGATGCTGACCCAACTGGAGGATGATCAGGCTGTCGTGCGCCGGGGTGAGAAAAGCCTCAGAATCTCCACTGACACGCTGAATCATTACTGGCTCGGCGAGTACACTTTGCTCTGGCAGAAACCCCCCTATTATACCGCGGCGATCCAGCCTGGCAGCCAGGGTCCGCTGGTTCAATGGCTGGATCAACAATTGGTACGGATTTACGGGCAGAGCCAGGTGCCGACCATTCATAACACTTATAACGATGAATTGAGGTCCCAGGTGGTCAAATTCCAGCAAAGCAAGGGCTTGATCCCGGACGGTGTAGTCGGGCCCCACACGGTTATTCTATTGAACTCGGAGCTGGACCTGGACACACCGATGTTGAATACGAGGAAAGGCTGATGTCATATATCCTCGACGCGTTGAAGAAATCCGAGCAGGAACGCGGGCACGGCAGCGCACCAACGGTCCAGACCATACATGCCACCGGAAACAACCCTGCGGTCAGCCGGACGCCAATGTGGCCATATGCATTGCTCGCCGCCGTTGTGATCAATCTCGCTGTCCTGTTTTATTTCATGCTATCGGACTCGACGCCAAAGAGCGCTCAGGTCGAGCCACTGGTCATGCAATCGCTTCAGACTGAAACCAGTACAGCGCCTGTTTCTGTCGACGAATGGCCGGCTGACCGCGACGCAGCCATCGCTGAAGAGCAAGTCGCCTACAAGCCGGTCTCTCTGCCAGTGGCGGGGCAACACAGCGCGAGGCAGCCCATCGGCGTAGAAGACAACACAACCAGGCCGATCATGGCACCTCCGGATACGATAGTGCAACGGGACGAATTGCCCACCGCTATTCAGCAACATATTCCGATCATGGACTTTTCAGCACACGTCTATTCCAGCAATCCCTTGCATCGTAGCATCGTGATCAACGGTCGCTTCATGGAAGAGGGTGATCGCCTGGCTTCTGACCTGACATTGAACGAGATCACGCCGAAAGGGGCGATTTTCGATTTTCAGGGGCAGCTGTTCCACCAGAACGTCGTATCTGCCTGGAACTGATCGAATACTAAGGAAACTCTGAATAATTCATCCCTGTATAATTCAGAACTTCCCTAAATAATCCCGTCGCATCGCTGATCCGGGCGAGCTATGATTTGAGCCAGACAACCGTAGGGTGCGCCGTGCGCACCGCGCATCCGCGCTATGGTGGCCATTCCTGGTGCGCACGGCGCACCCTACCATCTTTCACGAATGAAGACTGCGAAATGCGGGCTAACCCGCATTTCTCACCAGGCGGCGTAGAGCACTGAAAAGGCATTGGCTCTTTTGAGAAAACTCACCTGACCGAAAATACAGCGTGTTTTTCAAGCATGCCTATCACGGTTCAGGCTGGTCTTCGTGTCCGTAAGCTTGCTCTTCACTCAAACCGTAGCTACGGCTACGCTTTTCGCTCCAGAGCGGCGCTTACGAACACGAATCCTGCGCCTGCTCCCGTGATCCTGGTGAGAAATGCGGGCTAAAAGTCACACGCTGAAACCAGACGCAACTTGACCTGATCAACCGGGTGCACGAATTCAAGCTGCTCGGCGTGCAACATCATGCGTTCAACGTGCCGCTGACTGACGATGTTGTACAATGCATCGCCGACAATCGGATGACCAATCGCCATGCAGTGGACCCTGAGTTGATGGGTGCGCCCGGTAATCGGCCGCAGCTGCAAACGGCTGATTGTCTCACCGGTCGTAGCACTTTGTCGACGCAAAAGACGCCAAGCCGTTAGCGCTGGTTTTCCGTTGACAGGGTCTACTATCTGCCTTGGACGATCGTCAGGATCGCCTCGCAGTGGTATCTCGATAACACCACTGTCCGCTTCGACCTGGCCTTCCACCAGCGCGACGTAAGTTTTGCTGACTAGACGATCATGAAACAGCCGGCTTAGCTCTCGCTGCATCGCTGGCCCCAATGCGAGTAGCATCACGCCGGAGGTATGGCAATCAAGACGGTGCACAATGCGGATATCGGCGAATATTTTCTGCAGCCGGGTTAGGACACAATCCTGCTTGTCGGGCCCTCGGCCCGGCACGGAAAGCATTCCACTGGGTTTTTCCACAGCAACCAGAAAGGCATCCTGGTAGATTATTTCGGGATTCATGGATCAGCACAACGCGCAGCGATCAGCCGCGCGAGGCGGCTCCGCTATCAGATTGAACCGTAAAAACCCTGCGCGCACAAGTGCTGACCCGCATCTCGCAGCAGTCAGCGCAGGATCCTGATGAGGCAGTGGCTACAGTGTGTTTCGAGCAAGCTTGCCACGGTGCGGGCTAATCAGTGTGGCGCCGGGAGAAGCCAGAGCGGCGGTCCCCACCATTCACGGCAAAACGGATCAAGTTTCTTCTGTCTCGTCCGACGCGACGATCATTGCGAAACCGCCTGTCTGGACCGCAGTACTCCGCCGTAGAGATCGTGGTATTGTTATGAAGTGAATGCATCATTCACCTTTATGCTGATACTACGCTCGATTTTACTCAAGATAAGTTTAAATACGTAAAATTTTTTAAACGGATGCGCCGGCGACTGGCGCCCGCCCGGGCACCCAAAAATGCATTGTCCGCCACTCTTGATCCCCTTCGGCATATTTTCATGAAACGCAGAGAGCGCGGAGACGCAGAGGCCGCAGAGGAAACGATTCGGTTTGGGTGCGCCGCGCGTCGCGCGCGCAACAGCGGTTCATTTTCCTCCGCGGCCTCTGCGTCTCTGCGCCCTCTGCGTTAATGACAAGCCTGCGTTTTGGCAACTAAGAATAAAATCGATCAGGTCAATCGCGTCGGTGGATCTTCAGAATCTTCGCCCCCCGTTGCGGCATCTGGCCGTCCCGGTGACTTTGATCGAGATGCTGCAGTGCATTTCTGAAGTCGGCCACTAGCCTGAGTTGTATGTCACCGTGGTTGCTGGCGTAGAACACCACATCACAGGCTACCGGTTCAGTCAACGCGTTGCGATCATGCGACTGCGGAAATTGCCAGGCAATCACGATAACGCGCCCGCCCTCGTTATCGGCCACCGCGTAGGACTGGCTGTCGACGAAGACGATTTCCTCCGTGCTCATCACCGCGAGAAACTGCATGCTCCTGATCGGGACGAAGACATGGGCGGCGGCGCTCCGCCCCAGTAGAGACCGGTACAGATTATAGATCTCCGCCGGGACTGACCAGGCATACCGCTCGACCTCATCCGGGAGGAAGAACGTTTCTGTGACGATTCTAGCCATCCCGCGTCCCTCAATCTGGATCGACACCCATGTTTGGATCCCATCCGAGTTTCCGTGCCGCGTCCATCGCCTGCTGATAAATCCTGGCATGGCGCTGCCTCAGCTCGTCCGGCAGGTTGGACACCAGACAACCATATTTGTCCCATTCATGTTTTGTCTGATCATGGATAACCTGCAGACGGCTGTACGCCCAATTCTCACACGTCTCGTCCTCCGGCAGGATGCCAAACACCCATGCATCCTTGATGATATTCCCAATGGGCGTCATGCCCCCATACTCGTCCCTTTCAATACCAACGTATAATTGCTCCGCCATTGTAATTAACCGTTTGATTCAAGGTGTTTTCCATTGTAACGTATTGTTGGATATTTTCATTGCGGCGAAAATGGCACAATGCCTGCCATGCGGTCAGCAGCGCCACATAAAGGAATTATGAAGCAGCCATATCACACTCAGATGCGACAGCCTGACCAGGCTATGGAATCCCACATACAGCTTGAAGAGATCCGTATGCTCTACGGCAGCATGCTGTTTTCGATGATCGCCACCTTTGCTGCGAGCCTGATCATGTACCTGGTGATGCTCGGTCATGCCGATTCATCCAGGAACCTGTCATTGTGGTTCATAGTCATGCTTGCCTCGATCCTTCTGCGTAGCTGGGATACTTATGCATTCAACAGAGCAGCGCCTGAGGAACAAAGCGAATCATCATGGGGCCTACGTTTTCTACTCGGCTCAACATTCGCCGGCTTTTGGTGGGGCATGCTGTCATGGCTGGGCTATTCAACGGAAAATGAATACCAGGCACTGATCGTCGTGTGCATCGTTGGCGTAGTCGGCGGCGCCTTGACCACGCTTACTTATCGCTGGCAGACAACGGTCATGTTTTTGATGCCGGCTCTTCTGCTACTCGAAATTCGCCTGCTGTTCGAGGATAACGAGTTTTTCACGACGGTCTCCTACCTCCTTGCGTTATTCATTTTATTCACGCTTGTAACTTCGAGGCGCGAATACAGGAACTCGAATCAGAATATCAGGCTTCGAATAGAGGCGGATATTAGAGAAGAAGCGCTCCGTACCGCGAAAAACGAAGCCGAACAGGCCAACGAGGCGAAGTCCATTTTCCTGTCCAACATGTCGCACGAACTCAGAACACCCCTCAATGCGATACTCGGATACACGCAGTTGCTGCAACATGATGAATCACTGTCACCAAAACAACAGGACAGCGTCAACGAAATCGATGATGCCGGCGGACTACTTCTGGAACTGGTCAACCAGGTTCTCGATCTGTCCGCTATCGAAGAGGGCAACTTAGCCATATCGATCGAGAATATTGGCTTACGCGAGGTGCTGCAGGAATGTAAGGCCTTGATTCAACCTCTCGCAGATAGGAACCAAATCCACCTTGATTTCATTACGGATGTTCCCGGATACGTCAGGGCCGACCACACTCGACTGAAACAAGTGATTCTCAATTTGCTGACAAACGCTATCAAATTCAATCATGCCAACGGCATGGTCAATGTCAGATCCCATTTCGTTGCTGACAACCGTGTGCGTGTCTGCGTTGAAGACACGGGCTTTGGCATCGCCCCGAACAAGCTGCAAAACCTGTTCGAACCTTTTACGCGCCTGGAACCCGATTCCAAGAAAATCGAAGGCACCGGGATTGGTCTGACCATTGCCAAAAACCTCACAGAAATGATGAATGGCACGCTCAGCGTACAGAGCGAAATTGGTCAGGGCAGCACTTTCTGGATCGAGCTGGAGGGCTCACAAGCGGGTATCGTGCCCGAGGCCAGAATTCATCAAGCTGATCTTTTCAACCCTGCTGATCACAGCGGACCAAAGCGAACGACAAAGATCCTCGTTGTCGAAGACAATCCTTCCAACCTGAAACTGATCTCTAACCAGCTGCGAACACTCGGCTATAAAGCGGATCTCGCCAGCAATGGCAGAGAAGGACTCAATCTTTTTAGAAGCCATGAATATGCATTGGTTTTGACAGACTGCAACATGCCGATAATGGATGGTTATGAACTTGCGCTTGAAATCCGCAAGGAAGACGCCGAAATTCCAATCATTGCTCTGACCGCTGATGCTTTTCCTGAACGCGAAAAGCAATGCCTGTCCGCTGGAATGAACGGTCGCATCAGCAAACCGGTCAATTTGCAGAACTTGAGGATCATGCTCGAAAAATGGGCCTCGAGCCTGCCGGCCCTGACATGATCGGAGGGCCAACCCAGATGTTGCGCCAAGGATTTTGCTATTGCGGGCTTGCGACCGAGCCCGAATCTACCCGGGCCTCACCACCACCTCTGCGATCCGAAGCCGCATCCAGCTTACCTGATTCCTTGTGTTGGACGATGACATGCATATTACCGTAGCTCGATTCGAGTGGTTGTATTTGATGACCGAGGTCCGATAATGCGCGCATCAGCTTGGCTGAGAACACACCGGGCTCAGCTATGATCTTGTCGGGCAGATACTGATGATGAAACCTACCACGATCCACCATCGCCTGAGCGTCACCGCCTTCATGAAACGCTAGCGCCGCCAGCAGCACCATCGTAATGATCCTGCTGCCCCCGGGCGTTCCCAGCACTGCGATGCGGTCGTCCGTCTCCAGAAAGCTGGGGGACATACTCGAAAGCATGCGCTTACCCGGCTCGATCGCATTTGCCTCGGCACCCACCAGACCATACACATTCGGTTCGCCCGGTTTGGACGAAAAATCATCCATCTCGTCATTCAACAACACGCCTGTACCGGCTGCGACAAAACCCGACCCGAACGGAAAGTTTATCGACAGCGTAGCAGCTACCCGGTTGCCATCGTCATCAATAATCGAAAAGTGTGTAGTATCCGACGCCTTCTGGTTATCCACGGCCACAGGCGTCAACGCATCGCTCGGCGTCGCCGCATCCAGCTTGATACCGGCCGCCAACCGATCCGCATATTTTTTTGATACCAGCCTGCTCACCGGAACGCTGACAAAATCGGTATCACCGAGAAATTCTGCTCTGTCGCGATAGGCGCGCCGCATCACCTCCGCTAGAAGATGAATCCTTTGAGCTTCCGTGAGTGTCGCGAGATCAAAACCCTCGAGCATATTCAGCATCTGGACGAGTGCGATACCGCCGGACGAGGGTGGCGCTGCCGAAACGATCTGCATACCCCGAAATACACCCTTGACCGGCTCACGCTCGACGACCCGATATGACGCAAGATCTTCCATACTCCAGATACCGCCATTGCGAGCGACCGAATCGACCAGGCGCCGGGCGAGCTCCCCCCGATAGAAGCCGCGGGCACCCTCCCGGGCGATGATGCTCAGAGTAGTAGCCAGATCGGGCTGGCGTATCACGCTTCCCGGCTCGGGCGCCTTGTTATCTTTCAGAAATATCGCAGCGGCATCGGTCGACGCTCTGAGCGCATCTTCCCGGAAAGCGGCCATACGCTGGTAATGGCTGTCGGTTGTGAACCCCTGTTTGGCGTAGCGGATGGCCGCTTCCAGGGTCACTGACAATGGCAGCTTGCCGTATTTCGAAGATAAATGCTCGATCGCTGCGGGCACGCCGGGAATGCCCGCCGATAACGGCCCGTCGATCGACGCGCCCGGGATCAAATCACCATGCTGATCCAGATACATGTCACGCTCTGCAGCCAGCGGCGCGCGCTCGCGACCATCGAGCATGACATCACGATTCTCGCTGCTCAGGTGCAGCAGCCAGAAGCCACCGCCGCCAATGCCCGAACTGTAGGGTTCGACCACAGCCAATGTCGCTGTCACGGCGACGGCTGCATCGAACGCATTGCCGCCTTTGTCGAGCACCTCGATGCCCGCATCGGTCGCCAGAGGATGGGCACTCGCCACAGCCGCAGCCTGGACGTAAGCATGCCACGCGAAGAAGCAGGCAAACGTAAGGATCAGCACACGGAAGCGCCGAATCATCTTGGCTCGCTCGGAAACGGTCGTGTCGAAGAAGATATCAGCCCCCGGTAAGACGCTTGTATTTTTCCATCAATTCCTCCTGTGTTTCGACATGATTGGGATCATGTGGGATACAGTCCACGGGACAGACCTCTACACACTGTGACGTCTCATAGTGACCAACGCACTCGGTGCACAAATCAGGATCGATCACGTAAATTTCATCACCCGGACTTATCGCCTCATTTGGGCATTCCGGTTCGCACACATCGCAATTGATGCATTCATCAGTAATATATAACGCCATAATACAATTTTCGTATCTGTCAAAACCTGGCAAAAATTCAACGCCTCAGGCTGCCCAGCCCAGTCCGAATCGGGCTAAATGTTATCTCCAACACGCGCGAGTTCATCCACAACGGCTTTGTGGACAAACTCTGATACATCACCGCCGTGCAGGGCGATTTCCCTGACCAGTGATGCCGAAATGAAACTGGTCTCTTCGGAAGGTGTCATGAACACGGTTTCAATTCGACTGTCGAGTCGGCGGTTCATGCTAGCCAGTTGCATCTCGAACTCGAAATCCGAAACAGCGCGCAAGCCACGAAGAATGACATTGGCCTGATGCTTCCGCGCGAACTCAACCAACAGTGCCGAGAAGCCACAGACTTCAACATTGTCGATCGACGCCAGCACCCGCATTGCCATTGCGACACGTTTGTCCAGATCGAACAACGGTGCTTTTGCCGGATTGGCCGCAATTGCCACGACGACACGATCGAACAGGCGGGAGGCCCGCTGCACCAGGTCACTGTGCCCATTGGTGATGGGATCGAAAGTTCCGGGATAGACTGCGATCACTGACATAACTGCTGCGCTCGACCGAACAATTTATAGGCGACCTGACCCGCAAGCCTGGATTTCAAACATACCCAGTTTTCAGGGACATCGACCTCCTTATCCACACGCGAATGCTCGAGGTAGATTTTGGCATTTTCTGCCAGGTTTTTCCCGCGCTCGAGCAGCGCGCAACACTGGCCCAGAACGCCGGCTTGATACGGCGGGTCCAGAAATGCCAGGTCAAACACTGAGTCTTCGCTATTAAGCCACCCGAGTGCGTCAGCAGTAACGATTTCCACATTGTCCGCCTTCAGTTTGATCGCGTTGGCCGCCAGCGCTGATGTCGCTGTGCGGTCATCATCGACCATAATCACTCGACCGGCTCCCCGGGACGCGGCCTCAAAGCCGAGCGCACCACTACCGGCAAACAAGTCGAGACAAAGGCTGCCAGGAACATCAGCCTGCAGCCAGTTGAAGAGGGTTTCTCTGACTCTGTCGGGCGTCGGCCTGAGATCGCTCAACTCGGGAAATTCGAGCTTGCGGCCCCTCCATTTACCTGCAATGATGCGCAGTTGGCTTCGCCCTGACCGCCTCATGATCCACCGTTGCCCACGATCACCGTCACGAGTTTGTCAATATCGATTCTGGTCTTCAACACCTGCCTGACAGCGTTCTGGTCCACTTTGCGGACGTTGGCAATGTAGGTATCGAGGTAATCGACCGGCAGGTCGTAAAAAGCCATCATCGCCAGTGAACCCAACAGCTTACTATTGCTGTCGAGGCTCAGCGGATAACTCCCAGTGATATTGCTCAGGCTTCGTTCCAGTTCCTCCCGATTCGCCCCCTGCGCAACATATTTTTCCAGCTCTGCCTGCAACAAGGACAACGCCTGATCGGTCTGGTCCGCGCGGGTCTGCATATTGATCATGAACGGCCCCTTCTCCCGCATCGGCGAAAAATAACTGCTGACGCTGTAAGCCAGACCGTTGTCCTCTCGTATCGTTCCGACCAGACGAGAGCTAAATCCACCGCCACCGAATGGGTGGTTCGCTACATACAACGCAAAAAAATCCGGGTCATCGCGCCGCATGCCGGGCTGACCTAGATAAATATGGCTCTGCTTCGACGGAAAGTTGATCTTTATGGTTTGCGCCCGATCCAGAGCCGCAACCGGGGGCAACGGTTCCGGCCTGCTGCCCGCTGGCAGGCCCTTGAGCACCGTATTGACGATCTGCTCGGCCTGGGCGCGATCTACGGCACCGACTATCGCGATGCTCGCATTGCGCGCCACATAATATTGCTGGTAGAACGCCTCCACATCCTGCAGTGTAATTTGCTCGAGACTTTTTCGAGTACCACCGGGAGGCTGAGCGTAGGGATGGTCAGCATACAGAGCTTTAAAAAACGCTTCTTCCGCGATTTCCGCAGGCGATTGCAGGCGCGCCTGGAAGGCCACTTTCATCCGCGCCAGTTCGCGGTCGAATGCTGCTTGTGGAAAATCAGGGCGCGTAAGTACTTCCGCAAGTGTGTTCACAGCAGTACCGAGGTATTTCTCGTCCGTCAGCGTGCGTAGCCCGACATAAGCCATATCGCGTAACGAACCGTTGTCGAATTGGGCTCCGACCGACTCAAAGCGCTCTGCCAGCTCCTGGGCACCTCTGCCCGCAGCGCCTTCGGCCAGCAAACCATTGGTCAACATGGCCAGACCCGGCAAGTCGCCGTCGCGCGAGCCGGCAGCATCGAAAACAATGCGCATGTCCAGGATGGGCAAAGTGCGGTCTTCGACGAATAACACCCTGGCACCATCGGGTGTATCCCAACTGTTCACCTGGTGCGTGGCATGTGCCCGCGGAACGATCAACGTGGCGATCACCACCAGGGCCGTAGCCCACAAAGCATTAGTGCGCATGGCGGTCTCCTGCACCCAGCGCATCGCCGGCAAGTGTCTGCCCGTCGATCGGCTGGGGCACAAGAACAGCTACCGTCAATTGGTCCTCTACAAAATATTTTTGCGCAACATGTTGAACCTGCTCTGCGGTGACAGCATTGATACGCTCAACATACTCATCCATCGTCGCCCAACCGAGTCCGACGGTCTCCAGGATGCCGATCTTCATTGCCTGGTAAAAACTCGAATCCTGCTCATAAACCGAGGATGCCACGACCTGCGCTTTGACTCTGGCAAGTTCGGCCTCTGTCGGCGGCTCTTGCTGAATCTCAGTTATCTGCTCAATGATCGCGCTCTCCATCTGCTCTGTGGATACGCCACTGGCGGGTATCGCCGACAGCGTAAACAGACTGTCGTGTAACGCGTAAAGATTGTAGTTGGCGCTGACACTGGTCGCGAGTTGGCTTCCACGCACAAGATTCTTTGAGAAGCGCGAGCTGTTGCCGCCATCCAGCAAGCCCGCGAGTAGTTCGAGCGCGTAGACCTCTTCGGAATTATCGGCTGTGTTGAGCACCGGCACCTTATAACCCATCACCAGAAACGGAATCTTAGCCGGGACTTTCACCGCAACACGCTGGATGCCGTATTGTCTGGCTTCTGTGCGTGGCTTGAGTTCAGGAATATCAGCCGGCTTCAGCGATGCAAAGTACTCTTTCGCCATTGAAAACACTTCTTCTGCGCGCACATCACCGACGACAACCAATATCGCATTGTTCGGCGCATACCATGTCTGATACCACTCACGCAGATCATCGATATCCATGCTGTTCAAGTCCTCCATCCAGCCGATAATCGGCTTCCGATAGGGGTTGTTCGCAAAAGCCGACGCGTAAAAACGTTCATAGGTTAGCGAAGTTGGTTTGTCATCGGTACGCAATCGGCGTTCCTCCTTGACGACTTCGATTTCTTTCAGGAATTCATCCTCACTGAGTAACAGATTGCGCATGCGATCGGCCTCCAGAGACAGGCACAACTCCAGATGTTCGTTGGATATACGCTGAAAGTAAGCGGTATAGTCCTTGCTCGTGAACGCGTTTTCGCGTCCACCGTGTTCGGCTATGACTTCCGAGAACTTCCCCGCAGGCATTTCCTCCGTGCCCTTGAACATCATATGCTCGAGCACGTGAGATATGCCGGTAATGCCGGCGCGCTCATAACTGCCACCCACTCGATACCAGACCTGAGTGACAACGACTGGCGCCCGACGATTTTCCTGTACGACGACCTTCATGCCGTTCTTCAATTCCAACGACTGGACTTCACCCTCTGAGACCACCTCTTCAGGCTGTTGGTCCGCGATGAACACGAACAGGGTCAGACCAATGACCACTGTTGCTGCTGCGATCAAGACTATATATGTGCGCATGATTGTGTTAGGTCTCCTTTATTCGAAGCGGCGTGCCTTCACTGGTTCGAGCAGTCGACACAGGATGCCGTTGCAACCGCAGTATGGGCAGCCGGATCACGCGTTCTGAGCATCCACTGCCCATCGCTTCAGCCAGGTTGCGCTGCGATTCAGCAATTGGCACCTTTTGTGAGCCGTATTTCTGCGTGATTGCATGCGCCAGGTCAGAAATGCGGCTTAACTAAAGTTCAACTGCAAATACCAGGATGATAGGATATCCGCCTGATTTACTCTACATCATTGATTAACACTATGTTCGGTTTAGGCAAACGCAAAACACAGCTTGACGGCTCTTCGACAACAGAAACATCGACAGATTCAACCTCAGACAGCCTCGCCTCCCGCCTGGCCAAAACCCGGCGCGGGCTGGGCGACAGCATGGCTGATTTTTTCCTCGGCAAGAAAGAAATCGACCGTCATACGCTAGAGGAACTGGAAACCAGTTTGCTCAGTGCCGACGTCGGTGTCGAGGCAACCACCGAGATCGTCGACGATCTGCAATCAAGACTTTCGCGCAAAGCATTGTCGAACGAAACCGCCCTGCAAATGGCACTGGCCGAGCGTATGAGCGAGATACTGCAGCCGTGTGAGCAGGCCCTGGACGTGACCGTGACTGAAAAGCCATTCGTGATACTCGTTGTCGGTATCAATGGCGCCGGCAAAACCACCAGCATAGGCAAACTGGCCCATTACTTTCAGCGACAGGGCCACACCGTGATGTTGGCCGCTGGTGACACCTTCCGCGCCGCTGCCGTAGAACAGTTGCAAGCCTGGGGATCACGCAATAACGTGCCGGTGATCGCACAAGCGACTGGCGCCGATGCCGCTTCGGTGATCTACGATGCGGTCGAGTCTGCAAAAGCGAAAAATATCGATATCGTGATTGCAGACACTGCGGGGCGTTTGCACACTCAAACCAACCTGATGGAGGAACTGAGCAAGATCAAACGTGTCACTGCGAAACTCGACCCGAAGGCGCCCCATGAGATCCTGCTGATAATGGATGCCGGTTTCGGACAGAATGCGTTACAACAGGCCGAACAATTCCACAATGCACTCGGCCTGACCGGCCTGGCCGTAACCAAACTCGATGGTACCGCCAAGGGCGGGATCTTGTTCGCTATCGCGCGAAAACTGCGCTTGCCGATTCGCTTCATCGGTGTAGGCGAAGGCATCGAGGATCTCAGGCCATTTCATACCCGTGAATTCGTATCTGCGTTGCTCGAGGACTGACTCGCGTCGTTGGCGTGACAGATGATTGCTGAAACCATGGCAAACGCAACCGATGGTGTGAACCCGACAAGCTCGCGCAAACTGTAGCTATGATACGATTCGACAATGTCGTCAAACGATATCCCAACGGCTTCGAAGCCCTCAGCAGGGCGAGTTTTCACCTGCCACGAGGCCAGCTCGCGTATTTGACCGGTCACTCGGGCGCCGGGAAAAGCACATTGTTGAAACTGATCGCATTGATCGAGCGCCCCACTCGTGGCCAGATTTTCCTCGATGGTGTCAACTTGAACAACGTCCCCAACCGACGGATTCCGATGATGCGTCGCAAGCTCGGCATCATTTTTCAGAACCATCACCTGTTGTCCGACAGGTCTGCGTTCGACAATGTCGCTTTACCGCTGGTGATACAGGGTTACCGCCATCGCGAAATTGGCAAGCGCGTGCGTGCTGCGCTCGACCAGGTGGGTTTGCTCTCCAAGGAGAAGGCGGCCCCGATCACGCTGTCAGGCGGCGAACAGCAACGTGTCGGCATTGCCAGGGCAATCGTCCATAAACCCACGCTGCTGCTGGCCGACGAGCCTACCGGAAACCTGGATCCTGACCTGTCACGCGAGATTATGGCGCTGTTTGCACGCTTCAACCAGTTCGGAACCACGGTTCTGATTGCCAGCCACGACCTGGATCTCATACGAATAACAGGACACCCAGTCATCAGCCTGAACGCGGGCAGGATCGAGCGCAACGAACTGCAGATGCACGCAGAATGAAGCCCAAAAAAAACCGTACGCGGACACAACCCGCAAGGATCAGGAGCACGAACAGATCCGCGCAACGGCACAGCAAACTGGTGCCTTACCTGACGCATCATCTTCAGATGCTCATCGCGAGCTTGGGATACCTGTCACGCTCTCCGGTCTCCAGCCTGATGACCAGTGCTGTGATCGCGATTTCACTGGCATTACCTGCCGGACTTTACGTCGCGCTCGAAAATGCCATGAAAATCAGTGCGGGCTGGGACGGGGCCGCTCGCATTTCGTTGTTTTTGACGCCGAACACTCAGTTGGCTGAGGCCCGAGCGCTGGCGGACAGGCTGCGCCTAAATACGCAAATAAGCCGGGTCGACATCATCGATCGCGACACGGGCCTGAAGCAATTCCAGCAGATTTCAGGATTCGGGGATGCCATCAAGTTCCTGGATGAAAATCCGCTACCCCATGTGATCACTGTCCAGCCGTACGATGACCGGCAGAACCCGGACAAAATCGTGCGCCTGGTCGAAACGCTGCAGCAGGAAAAACAGGTCGAACTGGCCCAGCTCGACATGCAATGGGTCAAGCGTCTGTACACGCTGCTCGATGTTGCCCGGCGAGCAATCTGGATCATCGGCTCCCTGCTGGGTCTGGCGGTTCTGCTGATTGTCGGCAATACGATCAGGCTGGACATCCAAAATCGACGCGAAGTGATCCAGGTGTCAAAACTGATCGGGGCCTCCAACGCATTCATCCGGCGGCCATTTCTTTATACGGGACTGTGGTACGGGCTTTTCGGCGGTTTGCTGGCATGGTTATTGGTCGCTGTATCGCTGGGAATTATCGCTCAACCAGTGCAGCAGCTGGCCACGCTCTATTACAGTGATTATCAGATCATGGGTCTAACGCCGGGAGACGCAGGAATACTGGTGCTGGCCAGCTGCCTCCTCGGATGGCTTGGCTCCTGGCTCGCCGTTGGCCGGCATTTAAAGGACATCGAGCCCAGTTAGCCCGCAACATGCGAGCTCATCCCCCGGGAGCTTGAATCTATCATGCGCGGGCAATATTATTTAAAACAATAAGTTATAGCCGAATTACACATTCGCGAGCAAGCGCCTGGGCCGAATGCGAGCAGCCGCCAAATGTTTGGCATTTTGCTGGAACTATTATGACTCTTAGCACTCGTATCCAGGGAGTGCTAATATGTAGCGAAAAGACACCCGAGGAGTCATTCATGTCAGAAACAATGGCGATCAAGAAAAATCTGGTCCCGGCGACGAACAACCTGCCCGCGAGCGTTGACAATCTTGATACGTATATTCGACAAGTGAACAGTTTTCCGATGCTGGATGCCGAGGAAGAGCGCGAGCTTGCGTCGCGTCTGCATGAACACAACGATCTGGAAGCCGCGCAAAGGCTGATCATGTCGAACTTGCGCTTCGTAGTCAGCATTGCGCGCGGTTATCTCGGCTACGGGTTGCCGTTCAATGACCTGGTGCAGGAGGGTAATGTCGGGCTGATGAAGGCCGTCAAGCGGTTTTCTCCGGACCATGAAGTTCGGCTGATTTCCTACGCAGTGCACTGGATCAAAGCAGAAATACACGAATACGTTCTGCGCAACTGGCGTATTGTCAAAGTCGCGACGACCAAGGCTCAGCGCAAACTGTTCTTCAAGCTGAGAAGTTCGAAAAAACGTCTGGGCTGGTTCAGCCAGGAAGAAGTCAACGATGTCGCCGACAAACTGGGTGTGAAGCCTGAAACAGTTCTGGAGATGGAATCGCGCCTGAACACGCATGACCTCGCCTATGACAACCCGCTGGATGATGACGATGACAACCACTATGCACCAGCAGCCTATTTGAGTGACATGCGTGCTGATCCCGCGCAACAACTGGAGAGTGACGACTGGCAGTCGCAAAACGAAAACATCATGATGTCCTCGCTGAAGACTCTGGATCAGCGCAGTCGGAGTATCATTGAACGCCGCTGGCTGGATGAGGAAAAAGCGACCCTGCATGAACTCGCTAAAGAGTACAAGGTATCGGCAGAACGCATACGTCAGCTCGAGAAGAACGCGCTGAAAAAACTCAGGGTCGCGTTCGTGGCCTGAGGGGTATCCACTCGAATCAGAAGCGGCAGGGCCTACAACAACAATAACCGACGCAAATGGACGCGGAGTTCACGGAGGCGCGGAGAGCGCCCTCCGCGTCCCAATCGTCTCTGCTGGTTCAAGGCTACAAGCACAAGCATAACGCTGGTCCCTCAGCCGAAATCCACCTTGACGCTACGGTCGTCCCTGCGGCCCGCAGCCGCCTTCCAGGCGTGCCCGTAAACGACCTCGTACGTCGCGGGTAATTGCTGATCGACGCGCAAGCGTTCGTAGGCCCGGCGCAGATTGACCAGTGCTGCCGGTGCAGTCAGGCCCGTGCGATGGCCCGGTGCGAGCGTGTTGGCGCCAATCGCGCGCAAGTCCAGCATTAGGCGATCGACACTGGCATAGTTCACAGTAATCGTCTCTGCCTCCATCACCGGATCGGCAAACCCGGTTTGCAGCATGATGTCGCCGACATCGTGCATATCCACGAAATCATTCACGTGAACGGCACTATCGACCTGCTGCCAGCAGGCGCGCAGCTCCTTGAGTGTATCTGGCCCGAATGTCGAGAACAGTAATAAGCCACCGGGCTTAAGCACGCGCAGAAACCCCTCCATCGTGGCCTGCAGATCATTGCACCATTGCAGCGTCAGACTGGAAAAAACCAGGTCGAAAACACCGTCGGCAAATGGCAGGTTTTCAATATCGGCGCAGACCAGCGCGGGTTTTCGCAACAGACTTCCACGCTGCAGCGCCTTGGCCAGCATGCGTTCAGAAAGATCGAGCGCGACCAGGCGCGAACCTCGGTAACGCTGCAATAGCGGACCCACAGCCCCACCAGTGCCGACACCGGCATCCAGAATCATTTGCGGTGCCAGCTTGATATAGTCGAGCTTTTCCAACAGGCGGCCACAGACTTCATTTTGTAACAGCGCGGCCTGATCATAGCTCTCGGCCGCTCGATCGAACGCACGCCGGATTTTCCGTTTGCTGATCGACTGCTGTGTACCCGGTTTCATCGTATTCGTTCGGCCGCCCGAATTAGTATTTGCACCGTGCGGTCAGCATCGGAAAGCATTGGCGCATGACCAGCGCCGTTAATGACGTGGATATCCCCTCGGCTCACTGTCTGACTCAGAACACCAGCCAAACCAATCGGAACCAATCGGTCTTTGTCCCCCAACAGCCAGCTGATACCACAATCCAGCTGCCGTGTAGTTCGCCTGAGATCGGTCTCTGCCAATATCTTGAGCCCGGCGAGCAAGGCGTTCAAGCTGGGAAACCCGGCCTTATCGACGGCCTGCTGCAGCAGCCGCATGGTTTGCCTGGCGTTATCAGCGCCCTGTACTTGCAAGGCCAGGAAACGCCGTATCGTTTTGCGGACATCCTGCTGCAGAGATTCTGCAAATTGCTCGAAGACATCGACGGCGATCGCACAGTGCCAATCATCGGTTCGGACAAATCGAGGACTGGTCGCGATCTGAAACAGCCCCGCCACCTTGTCCGGATAACGCTGCGCCAGGCGCAGCGCAACCAGGCCGCCCAGCGACCAGCCAATCAGCAGTGACGGACCTGGAGCGAAAGCGGCGACGTGATCGACATAGTCATCCAGTGAATCGGCGGCTGCATCAGCACAATCCCCGTACCCCGGCAAGTCGACACATATCGGATTGAACCCGTCGGGCAAGCGTTGAAGGCACGTCCGCCAGACCACGCGACTCATCGCCCAACCGTGAATGAACACGCAATCGATCATCACGAAAGCCTGTCTCTCCGCACGATGGCGGATGTGCGCGGTCTTGAATTCGAGACTGTCTCTGTCACCTGGGGGTCAATCAACGAATTCCGTCGCGCAAATAGTCTGGCCTTTTTGAGCACATTACTGAAGTCCTTACTTACCTCATTGACCGAGGGCAAATTAACGGTTTCCTAAAGCCCAAAACTCAAATCCCTGGTGCAATACTCAAGATAGCTGTTGTAAGCTTGCCAACTCAACCGCGATAGGTACGCCTGGATGTTGAATTCAGCATGAATTTTGAGCTTCACTATGTATTCTATGCGCTGGCAGGCTATCTGTTCGGCTCGATTTCGACGGCGATCATGACCTGCAAGCTGATGGGACTGCCTGATCCACGCAGCGTCGGCTCTCGCAATCCCGGTGCAACCAATGTCCTCAGACACGGCGGCAGGAAAGCCGCCATTATTACCCTTCTCGGCGACATGTTAAAGGGCCTGGTTCCTGTCGCCGCAGTCACGGTTCTGAACCCGGCGCCTGCAGCGATCGCGGTCGCCGGGCTGGGTGCCTTCCTGGGCCATATCTATCCAGTCTATTACCGCTTCAAAGGCGGCAAGGGCGTCGCGACCTATTTCGGCGTGTTGGTCGGCTTCAACTGGATGGCTGGGCTGGCCGCGATGCTGATCTGGTTATTGACCGCCGCGGTAACGAGACTCTCTTCGTTGTCAGCGCTGGTCTCGGCACTGCTCGCCCCGTTCGTACTTTGGCAGCTCAGCCGACTGCCGGAACTCAGCGTGACCCTGGCCATGATGTCACTGCTACTTTATTGGCGCCATCGAAGCAATATCAGGAATATTATCGAGCAGAAGGAGCATAAAATCGGCGTAAAGAAAGAGCTGGAATAAACCGATCATCACGATAGCGGCAACAGTTCCTCCATCGGCCAGCGTGCTCTGGCGTCGATGTCCAGCGGCTGAAATTGCCCGGCTTGAAGTCTCAGGCAACCGGCAAACGCAATCATCGCACCATTATCGGTACAATACTCGAGACGCGGGAAGCTGACCGAGAACCGGTGCTTCTTCGCCAGCTGGTGCAAACGCTGGCGCAGATGCTGGTTGGCGCCGACACCGCCGGCCACGATCAGACGCGGGCTGCCGGTCTGTTCAAGCGCGCGCCGGCATTTGATCGACAAGGTGTCGACCACAGCTTCCTCAAACGCGAGGGCGATATCGGCGCGCAGCTGATCCTTGTCTTGCGTGCGCCGCTGATTAGCCTCCCAGGTGTTCAATGCATAGGTTTTCAAGCCACTGAAACTGAAGTCCAGACCCGGACGGTCGGTCATCGGTCGCGGAAACCGAAAAACGCCGCGACGGCCGCTGGCGGCCAGCTTGGCCAGCACCGGTCCACCTGGATACCCAAGCCCCATCATCTTGGCGGTCTTATCGAATGCCTCACCCGCCGCGTCATCCAGACTCTGCCCGATCAGCTGATAATGACCGATCTCGGTCACATGGGCCAGAAGCGTATGGCCCCCGGAAACCAGCAATGCGACGAAGGGGAATTCTGGCGCCTCTGCTTCCAGTAATGGGGCCAACAAATGCCCCTCCATATGGTGCACTTCCACCGCTGGAATGCCAAGCGCCCATGCCAGGCTGCGGGCGACCGCCGCCCCTGACATCAGCGCACCGATCAAACCCGGGCCAGCAGTGTAGGCGATACCGTCGAGCGCGCGTTTATCGACGCCCGATCGCTGCAATACCTCCGCGGCCAGCGGTACCAGGAAACGGATATGATCGCGCGATGCCAGCTCCGGCACCACACCCCCGTATTCAGCGTGCACCGCGACCTAACTGTGCAAGACATCAGCGA
>Ga0272441_10006545_pt1 | contig 19431 bp, 13 predicted proteins | sample SSMProp6N_FD_193582 | JGI IMG/M metagenome (GOLD analysis project Ga0272441, IMG submission 193582) | Marine sediment archaeal communities from Little Sippewissett salt marsh, Falmouth, MA, United States - SSM-Prop-6N | ecosystem: Environmental > Aquatic > Marine > Wetlands > Sediment ... | reverse complement strand
CGCGCCAGATAACGATGCCAGAGCGGCTGGCGCGCCGGACTCGGGCGAGCGCCGCCCGTGGCTATCCGCCCAGCATCTGGACGAGCTTGGGTATCACCGTCGTAAACGAGCGGACGGTGATGGCCACCAGCACGGCCAGACCCAGGAAGATGAACAACTGGGCGAGCGGTCCGGGCCGTTCGACGCCGGCTTTCCGTGGGTACAACAGGACCAGCACGGCCGAGACAATCGCCAGCGGTATGGCCAGCAGCGTCCCGGCCTGGGCGGCGACGAGGGCCTGCGGGAAGTCGATCGCCCGGGTATGCGTCACGAGGATCGCCACGGCCATGCCGACCAGCAGGCTGAGCGCGGAGAAGACCTTCGCGGGCAGGGAGCTGACGTCGTCGCCGAGGCCGAGCCCGTCGCACAGCAGCGTCCCGCCGATCATCGCGTTAACCAGGAAGCTGCTGAACGCCGCCGCGCCGAATCCCACGCAGAAGATGACCCTCGCGGCCGCCCCGAAGAGGGCCTCCAGTTGCGTGGCCATCTCCGCGGCGCTCTTGACGGCGATCCCGCGCGGGTGCAGCACGGCGGCGGACGTGATCATGACCACCATGCTGATCAGCATCAGCATGCCGATGCCGCTGACGGCGTCGGCCGCGCCCTTGCCGAAGTCCCCCGCCTTCCACCCGCGGGCGCGGACCAGGTACGTCTGAAAGATCGCCCCGACGATGGAGAACGTGGTGGCCACCAGCCCGGCGGCCACCATCCAGTCCAGGCCCTTCGGCAGCTTGGGCACGAGGCCCCGGGCGATGCCCGCGACGTCCGGGCGGGCGAAGTACAGGTTCACCACGAACGCGACGAGCATGACGGCCACCAGCGTGGTCATCATCTTCTCGAGGATCGTGTAGATCCGTCGGAAGGCGAACAGGAACAGCAGTGCCGCGGCGTTGAACGCGACGGGCCAGACCCAGGTGGGCAGCGCCGCGGCCGCGCCGGCCGGCTGCGAGGACCCCGCCGTGCCGACGTGCAGCAGCGAGTCCGCCGCCATCGCCACCCCCAGGTTGTTGCCGAACTGGAACGCCGTGGCGATGTAGAACATCGACAGGCCGCACAGGGCCGCGAACGGCCGGCCGAGAAGCGAGGCGCAGTGCGCCAGGTAGCTGCGGTCCGCGGAGATGCCGAACCGCATGAACAGCGCGACGAACCCGGCCATCAGCACGCCGGCGACCACGGGCAGCCAGAGCATGTCGTAGCCGTGGGCGGCGCCCATCTTCGTCATCGTGGTGACGCTGCCGGGTCCGAGCACGACGGCCGCGATCACAAACGCCGGCCCGACGCGGGTGAGGGCCTTGAGGATTCTCATGCGCGTCTCCGTTTGAGACCCAAAAGCGAGCCGTTGGCCCGCCGCTCAACGCGGTCACGGAATCGAGCGCACCGCCCCGTGATGGGCACGCCCGGATTGGCCTATGCCTTCTCAGGCGATTCGCCGAAGACCCGCTCGCCCTCGCCGTAGACGGTGGTGGGGTAGCTGGCGAGGTCGAAGGGGTCGCCGTTCCAGCAGGCCAGCGAGGCCCACTTGCCCTTGGCGAGCGTGCCGAGGCGGTCGTCGATGCCCAGCAGCTCGGCGTTGCGGCGGGTGATCAGCTCGACGGCCTGCTGCTTGCTCAGCCCCGCGCGGAGGAACCAACGCGTGGTCAGCAGAAGGGACCGGGAGAGCACGACGGGGTGGTCGGTCATCAGGCCGAACCGCACGCCGGAGTCGATCAGGTGGCGCACGTTGCGCCAGGACTCGTGCTTCAGCTCGACCTTGTAGGCGAAGGCGTCGACGGGCCCGTAGGTCACGGGGATGCCGCGGCGCTTCAGCTCGGCGAAGATCTCCGGCCGGTGAACGTCCATGGCGTGCTCGACGGTGATATCGAGCTTCAGCTCGTCGACGAGGCGGAGCAGGGCGGCGATGTCGTCGATCTTGTGGACGTGGCAGCGGAGGCGTTCCTTGCGGGCGAGGATGCGGCGGAGGACGTCCTCTTCGGCGGAGAAGGTGATCTCCTGCTTCTTGGCCCCGCGGGCCTTGCGGCGGCGCTGGACCTTGTCCCGCACGTCGTACAGCGCCTTGCGCAAGATGCCGAAATACCCCATGCGCGTGCTGGCCCGCTCGCCCTTCCACTCCTTGCAGCTCATGGGGTTGTAGCCGAACGCGGCCTTCACGCCGGCGCGGGCGACGAGGGCGCTCGTTCCGTCGGGGGCGAAGTTGCGGATGACCGCCGACCGTCCGCCGATGACGTTCCCGCTGCCGGGCACGACGCAGGAGTAGAGCACGCCGGCCTCGACGGCGTCGGCGAAGGACGGGTCGTCCATCTGTACGGAATCGAGCGCGTCGACCAGTGCGAGGATCGAGTCCCGCCGCTCGTTGGCCTCGCCCTCGCCGCTGGGCTCGCCCGCCCGGTGCATGCCGATATGGCTGTGCGGGTCGATAAAGGCCGGGGTGATCACGGCGTACTCGCCCAGCAGCTTGCCGCGCTTCTTCGAGCCGACGGCGGCGATCTCCGCGCCGTCAAACGAGACGTACGCGTTCTCCAGGACCTTCTTGCCGGTGTAGAGGAGCTTGGCCTGAATGCAGTTCATGGGGTTGTCCGTTGCTTAGAGTGCGCCCGGCGATAGCGGGGCTTCTGAGCGCCGCAAAACCGAAAACCGAATCTCGAAATCCGAAGGAAACTCGAAACTCGAAGCACGAGACGCGGAATGAACGCGACGCCGTGTGCCGGGCTTCGGTATTCGGGTCTCGGGTTTCCTTCGGATTTCGGATTTCGACATTCGGATTTGCCGTTATGTTTTCTCGGGTTCCCGCCAGACGGGGAAGCCCCGTTGGCCGTGATCTTCGCCTTCCGGGCCCACGTAGTGCCAGTCGCCCGCGAAGTTGTCCTCGCCGTTGGCAGCCGGGCCGCAAAAGCCCAACTGCCCCTTGCCGGTGACCGGCTCCTTCGTGCCGTCCATCATCGGGTCGACGTAGCAGATGAACCAGCCTTCCAGGCGGGCGCGGAACTCCTGAATGCGCGGCTCGTGCTCGGCCCGACCGTAGAGGTTCGTCTCCTCGTCGGGGTCGGCCGCCAATCCGTACAGCTCGTGCGGCCCGTAGGGGTAGCGATGGACGTACTTCCATTCGCGCGTCCGGATCATGCGCACGGGGCCGTACTCGTCGAACACCACCACGCTGTCTCGCCCGGTGAGGCCCTCGCCGCGGAGCAGCGGCGCGAAGCTCTTGCCCGGCAGGCTGCCGGCCTCGGGGTTGTCGATGTTCAGGTAGTCCAGCAGCGTGGGCATGAAGTCGTAGTGGCTGAGCAGGTCCTCGTTGACCCGGCCCTCGGGGACGTGGCCGGGGCGGCTGATCAAGGCGGGGACCTTCACCGACGTGTCGTACATGTTTTGCGGAAACGTCCCGTTGCCCTTGCCGTACACGCCGTGGTGGCCCATGTTCATGCCGTTGTCGCTCGTGAAGAACACGAGCGTGTTCTCCCGCAGGCCGTGGGCCTCCAGCCAGTCGAGGATGCGTCCGACGCCGGCGTCCATGGCCGTCACGGCCGCGTAGTACCCGCTGAGGATGTCGCGGCGGGTCTCCTCGTCGGTGGGGCAGGGGGCGCTGTTGACCTGCCAGGGGTGCCTCGGGACGTTCGGCGTGGATTCGAACGGGCAGTTGGCCCGGTAGTCGTCGTAGATCTCCGCGGGGTGGTGGTCCCGGCCCCACGGGCTGTGGGGGGCGGTGTAGTGGACGCTGAGGTAGAACGGTGGGGCCTTGTCGGCCTGCTGGTCGAGGTAGGCGATCGCGTCGTCGGTAATCACGTCGGTCACGTAGCGGGGCTCGGAGACGACCTCGTCGCCGTGGATCTTCGGCCAGTTGTAGTACGGCCCGCCGCCCTTGGCGTGGACGCGCCAGAACTTGAAGCCCTTCTGCGGGTGGTGGGCGTCTCCCAGGTGCCACTTGCCGCTCATCCCGCAGTGGTAGCCCTTGACCGCGAGAAGGTCCGTGTAGCCGGTCTGGCCGTGGAGGTATTCCAGGCACCGGCCGCCCTTCTCGGGCTCGGTGTTGCAGTTGCCCGCGCGGATCCAGTCGTGCACGCCGTGCTGGGAGGGGATTCGCCCGGTCAGCAGGCTGGCCCGGGCGGGCGAGCAGACGGGCGAGACACAGAAGAAGTTGGCGAACCGCGTTCCCGTCGCCGCCAGCCGGTCGAGGTTCGGCGTGCGGATCTCCGCGTTGCCCGCACACCCCATCGCCCAGCAGCCCTGGTCGTCGGTGAGGATCACGACGATGTTCGGGTGGCTCGTGTCTCTACTGGCCATCAAGGCCTCCTTCCCGGTCGATCCGCATGCCGATGCCGGGCCCAAAGATACCGCCGAAGAGAGGCAAGTACCAAGCAACAAGCAACAAAACGCAGACACGGATCAAGGGGCAGGACCTCGATGGGTGAACCAGAGGCGTACGACAGCAGCGTATGGCGATTTGCAGATTGGGTCGCCCCCGCCGACCGTCGCAGAGACCCGGCGGGAGCGGCTGCCGGGGTCTGAGGGACGCAGCGTCTATGGCTGTACGTTGTGTTCGCGCCCGCGGAGAATGGTCTCCACGGGCAGGAAGAGGTGCAGGGGGTCGTCCGTCATCTCCAGGAAGCCCATGTGGACGTAAAACGCTCTGGCCTCGATGTCGAGCGCGTTGACCACCACGGCGCGGACACCGATCTGTTCCGAGACGTCCAACACTCGGCCCAGGGCGTCGGCGAGGAGGCAACCGCCGAGACCCCTGCCCTTGCAGGCCGTGTCGACGGCCAGACGTGCGAGAACCACAACCGGTACCGGGTACTTGCCGATGCCCCTGCGAAGGTCTTGTGGCACGTCGTCGAAGGCGATCGACCCGCTGGCGAGGGCGTAGTACCCGACGACCCGGCAGAAGCCGTGCTCGATGGCTACGTACGTGCGGCTGGCGTGCCTCTCTTCGTTCTGACGGGCGTACCGCAACAGGTAATCGTTTAGCGCGGGCTTGCCGCAATCGAAAGACTTGCGGTCGTGCTTCTTGGCGATACGCTCGATGACCCAGGGGCCGCGGTTCATCGGCCACTCATTCCGTCACGTCGTGGCGGTGTTGATCGAACGCTCGCTTCAATGCGTCGCTGGGCTCCGGAGGAGCATCCAGAGCCGCCAGGAACGCGTCGCGGTCTCGGTTGGCCAACCGGATGATCGTGTGCCCTTCCACGATCTCGCGGGCGCGGTCGGTAAGTGTGGCCGCGGCGAAGTCCGTCAGGCTCGTGCCCAGAAACGCCGCGGCCTGCTGGATGAGCCCCTTCGCGTCAGGGTCAACGCGGAACTCCAACCTTGCCGTCTTCATGATGGTCACACGCTCCTTCCGAGCCGCATGCATCACCTACCCGTATTATACGGCAAATTGCCGTACAAGGGCCACTTCGTTCTGACTACTCTGCAGCGGGCCAGTCGCCGAAGGCGTCCTCGGGGCGTTCGGCGATGACGGTGGGGTGGTAGAGGGGGTCGTCGGCGTTGATGAGGCGGCCGGAGGGGAGAAGGTAGAGGTTGCCCGTCGAGGGGGGGACGGCTTGGCGGTACTGCTCGTGGAGGTTGCCGTCGCGGTCGACGCGCTCGCGCTCGGCGGCGTCGAAGTCCATGGACTCGGCGGCGAAGCTCGCGAGATGGTCGCGGGCCTCGGCGGCCTCGGCGTCGCAGCCGCGCTGGAGGAGGTTGTGCTGCTCGGCGGGATCGGCGGCGAGGTCGAACATCAGCGGGTCGGCATTGCGGAAGCGGACGTACTTCCATCGGCGCCAGCGGATCGAGCGGAACTCCGTGCCCTCGCCCCATCGCGGGTTCAGCGCGTCGCAGAAGATGGGGCGCTCGGGGGGATCGGCCTCGCTGCGGACGGCCCCGGACAGGTCCGCGCCGTCCAGGCCGGCGGGCGGCTCGACACCGGCCAGGCCGCACAGCGTGGGGTACAGGTCGATCAGGCCGACGGGCGTGGTGCACCGGCGGGCGGGGGTCTCGCCGCGGCGCTGGGCGGGCGTCGAGACGATCAGCGGCACGCGGGTGCAGGCCTCGTACCAGCCGTTCTTCCACCACACGCCGTGCTCGCCGGCCATCTCGCCGTGGTCGGAGCTGTAGACGACGATCGTGTTGTCCAGCAGGCCCTCGGCCTCGAGGCGGACGAACAGGTCGCCGAGGCATTCGTCGAGGTAGCCGACGCACGCGAAGTACGCGGCCCGGGCCCGCATCATCTCGTCGCCGTCGACCGCGTCGGCCTGGAAGCCGCGCCGCATCCCCGCGCTCATCGGGTGATCGTACGCGTCGCCCGTCGCGCCGACCTTCGGGGCCGTCACGCCGTCGGGCCAGTACCGCTCGAACCACCGCCGCGGGGCCGTCAGCGGGAAGTGCGGGCGGCTGAACGACGCGCACAGGAACCACGGCTTGCCCGGCCGGGCGTGGCGGTGCTCGCGGAGCCACGCGACCGTCTCGTGGCAGACGATTTCGTCCTGGAGGAGGCTCTCGGGCACGCCGGTGATGCCCACGTCCAGCGTGCGTCCCCGCATGGTGTTCGGCGCCCGGGACGGTTCGACCCCGCCCTGGTGGCCGCACTTGCCCGTCAGGTCGCCGTAGGGCCGGTGGCGGAAGCCGACGAACTGCTGGTTGCCCCCGAGGTGCATCTTGCCGATCAGGCACGTCTCGTACCCGGCCGCGGCGAGCGTTTTCGGCAGCGTGTCCAGTTCGGGGCGGAGGACGCTCTCGTTGTACCACGCGCCGCAGGCGCGGACCTCCCGCCCGGTGAGCGTGCAGATGCGCGACGGCGTGCAGAGCGGCATCTGGCAGTAGGTATCGGTGAAGACCGTGCCCCGCCCCGCCAGCCGGTCGAAGGTCGGCGTGGTCGCCGGCTCGCCGCCGTCCGCCTCGGACACGTGGCCCAGGAAGCGGAAACTGTGCTCGTCACTGAACAGGAAGAGGATGTTGGGGGTGTCGGCCATGGTGCTCTCGCTCGTCGCCGTCTTCGCTCTCGGCCGTCTGCGCCCGTGCGGGGCCGCGGCCTACGGCTTCGGCTTGGTCAGGAGCCCTCGGCCCGCCATCCAGGCCTGGCAGGCCTTGGGCCAGGCGGCGGTGGCGGGGACCGTTCGGCCGGGGCCGAGGCCAAAACCGTGCCCGCCCTGCTCGTAGATGTGCAGCTCGGCCGGGACGCCGGCCTTCTTGAGCGCCAGGTAGAACGCGATGCTGTTCTGGGGCGGGACGACGCGATCGGGTCCGCCGTGGATCAGGAACGTCGGCGGCGTGTTCTTCGTGACCTGCTTCTCGTTGGAGAACAGCGAGACGAGCTTGGGGTCGGGGTCCTTGCCCAGCAGGTTTCGCATCGAGCCGCGGTGGCTGAACGGCTCGGTGAAGGAGATGACCGGGTAGACGAGGATCATGAAGTCCGGGCGGACGCTCACGCGGGCAAGCGGGTCGGCGGCGTTGGGGTCGCCGGTATGGAAGTGCGTTCCGACGGACGAGGCCAGGTGCCCGCCGGCGGAGAAGCCCATGATTCCGATCCGGTCGGGGCGGATACCGAAATCCGCGGCCCGGCTGCGGACGACGGCGACCGCCCGCTGGGCGTCCTGGAGCGGGGCGGGGTGGCCGAACCCGTTGCCGCGGTGGCGGTACTTGACGATGAACCCCGCCACCCCGAAGGAGTTCAGCCAGGCCGTGATCTCGTGGCCTTCGTGGCCGACGGCGAGATGCCCGTAGCCCCCGCCGGGGCAGACCACCACGGCCGAGCCGACGGCCTTGTCCGCGGGCGGCAGGCAGATCGTCAGGCTGGGCTTGTCCTTCTCCTGGATGCCCCGGATGCCGGGCGTGTCGTCCGGCCAGAGCTTCTCGACCTTGGGCTGAACGGCGCCGGGGGCCGCCGACGCCCGGCAGGCGAGGACGAAAACAACCGTGGCGAGAAGACCGCTGGGAACTGGGCTCTTGCTCATTCGATTCACCGTGTCCTTTGGCGTGTTCGGAATCGCGCTTCTCACGTTGCGGGCCGGCGCGGCATAATACAGCCGTGTTGTCGTCTTTCGCAACTGCCGCCAAGGAGATGTCCATGTTCCGCAAGTCGCTTGGTCCGGTCATCCTGCTCGCCGTGGTCTGCTTGTCCGACATGCCGCTGTTCGCCGCGGACTGGCCGACGTACCGCCACGACGCCCGGCGCAGCGGCATCACCGCGGAAGGGATCTCGACACCCCTTTCGGAGGACTGGGTCTTCACGCCCACGCACGGTCCGGCCCACGCGTGGGGCGACCCCCAACCCAAGCCTGTTGAGAAAGTCCTCGAGCTGCCGCGAATGCGGTTCGACGACGCCTTCCACGTGGTCGCTGCCGGCGGGACGATGTACTTCGGCTCGTCGGGGGACAACCAGGTCTACGCCCTCGACGCCCGGACGGGCGCGGTCCGCTGGGCGTTCACGACGGACGGCCCCGTCCGCCTCGCGCCGACGGTCTGGAAGGGCAAGGTCTACGTCGGCTCCGACGACGGCTGCGTCTACTGCCTGAACGCCCGGGACGGCAAGCTCGCGTGGCGTTTTGTGGCCGCCCCGAGGCCCGAGAAGATCCTCGGCAACGGGAAGATGATCTCGGTCTGGCCGGTGCGGACGGGTGTGGTGATCGACGGGGGGGTGGCGTACTTCGGCGCGGGCGTCTGGCCGGTCGAGGGGCTGTACCTCTACGCGGTGGACGCCGCGACGGGCGCGCTGCGTTGGAAGAACGACACGTACGGCGCGGGGGGGATGGCGAACATCTCCCCGCAGGGGCACCTGGCGGTCTCGGCGGAGCGCCTGTTCATGCCGACCGGCCGGACCATGCCCGCGGGTTTTGACCGCAAGACGGGCGAGTTCCTGTTCCACCCCAGCATGAGCTGGCGGCAGACGGGCCTGTTCGGCGGCACGCACGTGCAGATCGCCAAGGGGCTGGTGCTGACGGGCGTCGAGCAGCTCGTGGGGATGTTCGAGAAGAACGGCCGGCCGGCGATGACGGAGTGGCTCCCGGCCCGAACGCCGTCCACCGGCCCGCGGCGCCTGGCGGTGGCCGACGACGCCCTGTACCTGTTGAACGGCAAGGAGTTGATTGCCGCCGACCCGGGCTGGCTGACCGCCCACACCGAGGCAACGCAGCGAGCCTTGCGGACGGACAGCGTCGCTCGCCGGCGCAACGCGTTGGACCGCGAGCGGAAGCAACTGGCCCGGCAGCACGAGGCGGCTGCGAAGAAGGCCGGGGGCAAGCGCCCCGCCGAGCCGGCGCGCCTGAAGGAGCTCGTCCGGCAGATCGCCGCGCTGGACGCGGAGACCCGCACGCTCCGCGCCGAGCGGAAGGCATGGTGGGACAAGCGAGGCCCCGCGGTGCGGTGGCGGGCGCCGTTCGCCGGGTCCGACGAGGTGATTCTGGCGGGCAAGACCGTGTTCGCCGGCGGCGCGGACACCGTGGCGGCCTTCGACGCCGGTGGCGGCAAACCGCTCTGGTCCGCGAAGGTCCACGGGCGGGCGCGGAGCCTGGCCGTCGCGGGCGGGCGGCTGTTCGTGAGCACCGATAAGGGCAGCATTCACTGCTTCGTGCCCGGGGACGGCGGGGCGAGGCGCAAGGTCGCGCCGGAGATCGCCGCCAAGCCGTTCGCCGACGACGCGGCAGGGAAGGCCCTCGCCGACAAGGCTGAGCGGCTGGTGAAGGACACGGGAGTCCGTCGCGGCTATGCCCTGGTCCTGGGCGAGCCGACGGGTCGGCTGGCGTGGGAGCTCGCCCGGCGAACGGACCTGACGGTCTACCTCGTCGAGGCCGACGAGAAGAAGGCCGACGCGGCGCGAAAGGCCCTGATCCGTGCGGGCGTCTACGGCGAGAAGGTCGTGGTCATGCACGCCCCCGGCCGGAAGATGCCGTTCTCGGACTACTTCGCCAACCTGATCGTGTGCGGGCCGGGGATGTTTGCCGGCGGGCGGCTCGCGCCCGGTTCGAGCGAAGTCGTGCGGATGGTCAAGCCCTGCGGGGGCGTGTTGGCGATGGTCTATCCCACCGGCGCGGGTCGGGACACCGTCGAGCGGTGGGGGGCGTGGGGGCGGAGCCTCATCGGCAAGCTGGCGGTGGATGAGAAGGCCCTGCACAAGCTGCCGCCCAGCGGCTTCGTGGCGTTCGATCGAGGGCCGCTGAAGGGCGCGGGAACCTGGATGCACCAGTACGGCGAGCCGGGCAACACGTGTGCCAGCAACGACGAGCGGGTCAAGGGGGCGCTGGGCGTTCTGTGGTACGGCGAGCCGGGGCCCGAGCGCATGGCGAACCGTCACGCCTCGGCGGCCTCCCCGCTGGCGTTCGGCGGGCGGATGTTCATCCAGGGCGAGAACGTCGTGATGGCCTACGACGCCTACAACGGGGTGCGGCTGTGGCAACGGGAGATCCCCGGCGCGATGCGGCTGGGGCTGAAGGACCGCCCGTCGAACTTCGCGGGCGACGGCAAGAGCGTGTTCGTGGCCGTGGGGGACTCGTGCTTGCGGCTGGACGCGGCCACGGGCGAGACGATCCGCACGTACAAGGCCCCGCGCGACAAACAGGGCAAGCAGCGGCACTGGGAGTACGTGGCGGTGGCCGACGGCGTGCTGTTCGGCACGCGGGCGAACGAGTGCGTCTTCGCGGTGGAGGTGGAGACGGGCAAGCCGCTCTGGGCCCACGAGGGGGGCAGCATCGAGCCGCGGACGATCTGCCTGGGGGGCGGGCGGATGTACTACGTGGACAAGGCCGTCACCGCGGCCCAGCGGGAAGAGGCGCTCAAGGGCATCACGCCGAAGCAGCGTCTCGACCGCCGCGGCCGGCCCGTCAAGCCGGACGTCCGCCTTGTGGTGGCGGTGAACGCCAAGACCGGGCGGCGGGAATGGGCCCGTCCGCAGTACGTCTCCGACTGCGTCAAGATCAGCTCCGCCGGCGGCGACCTGACGGTAATGTACGCCCACAACGTCGTCCTGCTGTGCGGCCAGCCGTGGAACGGGCACTTCTGGCGGGAGTTCATGGCCGGGGAGTTCTCGCGGCGGAGCCTGATCGCCCTGGCGGCCTACAGCGGCGAGCCCGTGTGGAGCGGCCGGAAGGGCTATCGCAGCCGCCCGCTGATCGTGGGCGACCGGATCATCGCCGAGCCGTGGTCGTACGACATCCAGACCGGCCGGGCCATCACGCGCAAGAGCCCGCTGACCGGCGTGCAGTCCGCGTGGCAGATGGCCCGCCCGGGGCATCATTGCGGCAACATTGTCGGGGCGCCCCACGCCCTGTTCTTCCGCAGCGGCGTGCTGGCGTACTACGACATGGACGCCGACCACGGCACGGCCCACTTCTCGGGCCACCGGCCGGGCTGCTGGGTCAACTGCCTGCCCGCCAACGGCCTGCTGATCATCCCCGAGGCCTCCAGCGGCTGCATCTGCCCCTTCGCGCTGCACACGACGATCGTGTTTCAGCCGCAGCAGCGGCGGCGGACGTGGGGGATGTACAGCACGGGCGAGGCGCTCGCCGGGGCGAGGAAGGTCGCGATCAACTTCGGCGCGCCCGGCGACCGGAAGGCGGCGGACGGCACGCTCTGGCTGGCCTGGCCCCGGCCACGAAGCTACGAGCAGGACTACAACCAACGCCTGGTGATGAACTTCCGGATCGACGTGTCCTGCGGGGACGCGGGCAAGCCGAGCTATCGGCGGCTGAACTCCGACTTCTTCGCGCTCGACGGGACGAAGGACCCGTGGCTCTATGCGTTCGGCTGCGACGGGCTGACGAAGTGCAGCATCCCTCTGCAGGCCGACGGCGCGAAACCGGCGCGCTACACCGTTCGCCTGCATTTTGCGGAGATGCCGCGAGGCGACGGCGCGGCCTTCGACGTGGCTCTTCAGGGCAAGGTCGTACGCAAGGCAATGAAGATCGCCCCGGCCGCTGCCGGCGCGGGCAAGGCCGTGATCGAGGAGTTCCGCAACGTGCGCATCGGCGGTGATCTCCAGATCGAGCTGCGGAGCGGGAAGGGCATGCCGCTGCTCTGCGCCGTGGAGGCCGTTCGAGAGGGACGTTGAGTCGACATTCCGTGGACACGGCGGGCCCCGCGCCCGTTCGCGTTCTGCCGCACCAGGCCAGTGACCGATGGACGCCAAGACGCTCATGCACGACCGGTTCGAGTCGCTCCGACCGGGCCCGGTTCGGGCGGAGGTCACGGGCGCGTTCCAGGAGATGCACGCCCAGCCGGCCGACCCGGCGGACAACCTCGGCGGTTGGTCCGACCGCGCGGGCGGCTGGGGGCTCGTGCGGCATCCCTGGCGTCTGGTCGAGCAGCAGGGGCAGCGTTTCCTGGAGAGCGCCGCGGCGGCGACTTGCGCGGACAACACGTCCCTGGCCAAGGGCGACGAGGCGTGGCGCGACGTGGCCGTCGAGAGCTCCTGCACGCTGCTGCCGTTGGGCGAGGGCTGGGGCGGCCCGGCGGGAGTGATCTTCCGCTTCCTGGACAGCCGGCGGTTCTACGCCGCCGCCGTCGACGACGACGGCCTCGCCAAGCTGCTCGTCCGCGTGGGCGACAACTGGGACGTGCTGGCCTGGTCCGCCGACGAGATCGCGGCGGGCGAGCCGTTCCCGATTCGCGTCGAGGTCGCCGGGCCGCGCATTCGTGCCCGCCTCGGCGCGGCCACGTTGGAGGCCGAGGACGGCCGGTACACGCACGGGCGCGTGGGCTTCATCGGCTCGCGCCCGTGTCGGTTCGGGCCGATCACCGTAACGGCCCTGCCGGGGGAGGCCGAGCGTCTCGCGGCCGGGCGCGACGAGGACCGGAAGCGGCTCGCCCGGCGCCGCACCGCCCACGGTCGGCCCGTCGTGTGGCGGACGTACGAGACGGGAGGCTTCGGCTCGGGCCGGCGGATTCGCCTCGGCGACCTGACGGGCGACGGGCGGCTGGACTTCCTGCTGCTCCAGGTGGACTCGCCGCGCGAGCGGGGCATCGGCTGCATGACGGCGATGTCCGCCGACGGCGAGGTGCTGTGGCAGGTCGGCGAGCCGGTGTCCGCGCCGCCGGTCGAATGCTCCGCCGACACGCCCGCGCAGATTCACGACATTGACGGCGACGGGCGAAACGAGGTCGTCTGCGCCCTGGCCGGCGAGCTTCGCGTCCTGGACGGGGCGACGGGCGAGTTGAAGCACGCCGCGCCGCTGCCGCCGATGCGCCCGCTGTCGGAGGAGTTCAAGGGCTCGATCAACCACTGGGGCGCGGGGTACTGCGACGACGGGCCCGCGGTGTGTCCTTCGGCGATCGCCTTCGCCGACCTGGCCGGGCGGGGCGCCCGGCGCGACGTGCTGCTCGTGGACCACTACCATACGCTGGTCGCGATGACGCCCGACTTCCGCGAATTGTGGCGGACCGTCTGCTCGCACGGGCACTTCCCGGCGGTGTACGACTTCGACGGCGACGGGCGGGACAGCGTCCTGGCGGGCTACCAGCGCCTCTCGCCCGACGGCGAGCGGATCGGGCGCGTCTGCATGATGGACCACCAGGACGCGATCTACGTCGGCCCGCTCGACGCCGCCGGCAGGGGGCCGGTGAAGGTCCTCATGGCCGGGGGCGACGACGGCCTGCTGCTGCTGACGCCGGAGTACGACATTCGCCGCCGCGCCGACGGCCACGTCCAACGCCTCGCGGTGGGGCGGTTTCGGGAGGACGTCGCCGGCCTGTGCGTGGCCACCGTGCTGTTTCACGGCAACCCGGGGATCGTCTCGCTGTACGACGGGTCGCTGCGGCGGGTCTGGACGAGGGACTTCCCGGTCGTCGGCGCGACGCTCCAGCCGGTGAACTGGGACGGCACGGGCGTGGAGCTGATGCTCTGGAGCGGCATTCGGCCGTCGCAGGGCTTCGCCGGCGGGCTGCTCGACGGCCACGGGGACCTCGTCGTGCCCCTGCCCGATGACGGCGGCCCCGGGTTCTGTGCCCTGGCGTGCGACTTCGACGGCGACGGGCTGGACGAGCTGATGCTGTGGGACTACGGGCGGATCTGGCTGTACCACACGGACCGCGACCCGCCGACCGGCCCGGCGTACCGCCCGCTGCGGCCCCCGCTGTACAACATGTCGAACTTCCAGTCCTACGGGTCCGTCCCCCGGTGGGTCCCGTAGCCGCCCTGTCGGCACGGAGGCGGCGACTACTCCACGACAATCCGCCCGAAGCGGCGCTTGCCGACCTTCAGGACCTGCCCGGTCGATACGTCCAGCTCGGCGTGGATGTCGGTGACCTTCTCGCCGTCGAGGCGGACGGCGTTCTGCTTGATCAGCCGGCGGGCCTCGCTGTTCGTCGAGGCGAACCCCGCGGAGGTGATCAGCTCCACCGCGCCGATGGTCCCGCCGCCGACGCGCAGCTCGGGCATGTCGGTGGGGGTGTCCTTCTGCGCGAAGACCCGGTCGAACTCGGCGGCCGCGGCGTCGGCGGCGTCGGGGGTGTGGTACTCGGCGACGATGCACTTGGCGAGGCAGACCTTGGCGTCTCGCGGGTGCGTTCGGGCGGGGTCGAGCAGGGCGTCGATCTCCTCGCGGGGCCGATCGGTCAGCAGCGTGAAGTAGTTGTCCATCAGGGCGTCGGGGATGGACATGACCTTGCCGAACATCTCGCCCGCCTCGTCGGTGATGCCGACGTAGTTGCCCTTGGACTTGCTCATCTTCTCCGTCCCGTCGAGCCCGACGAGGATCGGCGTGATGAGCACGATTTGCGGCTTCTGCCCGGCGTGGGTCTGGAGCTGCCGGCCGACGAGGTTGTTGAACGTCTGGTCCGTGCCGCCGAGCTCGACGTCGGCCTCGATGCTGACGCTGTCGTAGCCCTGCATCAGGGGGTAGAGGAACTCGTGGACGCCGATGGGCACGCCCGCCTGGAACCGCCGCTCGAACGTGTCGCGCTCCATCATGCGGGCGACGGTCATCTGCGAGCCGAGGCGGAGGAGGTCGGCGAGGCGGAGGTCGGCGAGCCACTCGCTGTTCTTGCGGATCTCCAGCTTGTCCGCCGAGGTGTCCAGCACCTTGCCCGCCTGCTCGACGTACGTCGCGGCGTGGGCGTCGATCTGCTCGGCCGAGAGCATCGGGCGGGTCTTGTTCACGCCGGTCGGGTCCCCGACCCGCGCGGTGTAGTCGCCGATGATGATCACCGCCCGGTGCCCGAGGTCCTGGAACTGCCGCACCTTGCGCAGGACGACGGTGTGGCCCAGGTGGATGTCCGGGGCCGTCGGGTCCAGCCCGAGCTTGATCCGGAGCTGCCGGCCGGTCTGGGCGGCCTCGTCCAGCCGCTGCTCCAGCTCCTGCTGCGTGTAGATGCCCTCGCAGCCGCGGAGCAGCAGCTCCACGTGCCGCCTGCGCTCTTCGTCCAATGGAGTAGCCATAAGGCCGGCGAGTCTACCGCCCCGGCCGCCGCGCGGCAAGGAAGCGCCGCAGGATGAGCCCGGGCAGCAGCCTTGTCTGACCTGGCGGCGCACTCTAGAATCAGGGGCGATGACAGTCGGCCTTCCATGGCGCTGGGAGTGGAGTGTGACAGGGTGAAGATCAGGACGATCGGCGTGACGGCTGCGGTGTCGGCCCTGGTGGTGGCGGCGGGCTGCACGGTGGAGCAGGTCCGCCGGCCCCCGGTGACGATCGAGCAGTACGAACAGGCGCGAGCACAGCCGGACCCGTACCCCGCCCGGACGATCGTGCAGCACAATCTCCAGCGCGCGATGGACCCGGACCTGGGCGAGAGCGAGCGGGTCCAGTCGATGCGGCTGATCGCGCACCTGGGCGAGGGCGATCCCGCGGCGGACGAGCAGCTCGCGGGCTTGCTGGAATCCGCAGACGCCTCCGAGCCCCTCAAGAAGGCGGCGTTGGAGCTTTTGCTCAAGCGCGGGCGGGGGGACCTGGCGGGGCACGTGGCCAGCACGGTCCCGAAGATCGGCCCGGGCAGCGAGATGAAGGGCGACGTGCTGACCTGGCTGGAGCGGCATCCGGACCCCAAGGCCCTGGCGGACGTCATTCGGCTGTGGGCGGCCGAGCCTTCGGCGACCACTCCGGACGAGCCGCGGTACCGGTCGGTGGTGGCCGCCCAGTCGCCGGGCAGCGACTGGCGGGGGGAGCTGTTGGCCCAGGTCAACCGCCCGGACTCGCCGGTGCAGGGCGAGGCGTTGTCCGTGCTGGCGGCCCGGACGCAGCCGGGAGACCTGGCGGCTCGGGTGCGGGCGACGGCGGCGCGGAGCGAGGCGATGGCGGCCATGCAGGCATTCGTGGCGCACTTCGGGTCCCTGCCGAGAACGCCGGGGGAACTGGGCCGGTGCAGGCAGCTATACGCTGCTCAGGGGGCGCTGTTCGGCGAGGCCGGGAAGCTCTGCAGCCGCTGGCGCACCGAGGACGGGTACCGCTTCAACGTGCGGGATTTCCACGTGATCAGCCGGCTGGCGCAGGACCCGTTCCGCCGAGGGCTTCGCCGGCCCGGGCTGGTTCGGGAGATCACCGCGGCGCTGACGGTGCGGCGACACATTGCCCATCACCAGGCCGGCCGGACGGGAACCTACGGCTTCAGCGACCGCTTTCTGCGGCACGTGGACAGTCTCTCGATGGCCGACCTGTGGACGATTCGCCTGCTCAGCGAGATGCTGAGCGTTCCGCAGGTCCGGGCGAAGACGGCGACGCTGGTAACGCACGACCAGGCCGATCGCCGCAGCGCCCTCGGCGGGCTCGTGCTGCTGGAGCGAAACGGGCGGCCCCGCCCGCGCGTCTACCCGCCGGATCGCAGCCGCGGGGACGACCTGGCCTACCACTACACGGCGGAGGGGCTGCAAGACGCCGCCGACTGCCTCTGCCGGTTCCAGGCGCACTTCGAGCGAACCGACAACGCCGGCCGAGCGGGCCCGACCGCCGAGGAGCTTTCGGCCGCCGCCGCGGGGAACTACCGCGGGCTGATTCTCACCAGCCTCAGCGGGGAGGACTTCTGCGCCCACGCCTACACGCCCGAGGGGATCACCGTCTCGCTGGGCGTCTTCTCGTACGAATGAATGAGCCCCCCCCGCGGTGGGTTCCGTCGGGTCCTGTCGTCCCCGCCGGTTGCGGCGTCAATCACCCGTACTTCTTGAGGACGTGGTCGATGGCGTCAGACTCGCTGCGCATTTCCTCGAGCTGGCGGCGGTACTGGTCCAGGACCGGCTCGGGCGCCTTGCGGACGAATTCCTCGTCGTTCAACCGCCGCGTCAATTCCGCAATGCCCTGCTGCAACAGCTCCCGCCGCTTGCGAAGCAGTTCGAGGCGCTCTGCCGCCGTGCCGCCTTCATTTTGCACGGCCGTCAGCACGTGCTCGGACACGTAGATCGGTGTCTCGAAGGCCGAGCCGAGCGCGATGGCGTCCGATGGGCGGGAATCCACGCGAAGCATCTCCTGGCCGCGGCGAATGAACAGCGTGGCGATGAAGGTGTGCTCGCGGAGATCGTTGATGACGATGTGATCGACTCGGCCGCCCATCGCCTTGATGACGTTGGCCAGCAGCTCATGGGTCATGGGGCGGGGCGTCTGGATGCCCTTGAGCCTGCGGTCGATCGCCAGGGCCTCCGTCGTGCCGATGAGGATCGGGAAGCTGCGGTCGCCGCCCTTCTCTTTCAGGAAGATCACCTGCTGGTCACCGAACTCGGTGATCAGGATCCGGGACAATTCCATCGGCACGTCCATGGGGCTCTCCAGGGGCTCGGCCGCTTCGACCGGCCCATTCTAGACGGCCAGGGCGCGGGGAGCAACGCAAAGTCGAATCGCCGCCGCGCGGGGGGGGAGGTCGCCGCAGGTCGTGGATCACGAAGGCCGGGGGCGAGGGCGAGCCCGGCCGCCCTGTCCCGCCCAGTCGGCAGCGGGGCGTTGCCGGCGGGCGTCAGATGTTCTCCCCGTACAGCAGGGCACGGGTGAACTTGGAGACGATCCGCTGGTTGACGAACAGCAGGGGAAGCAGCATGTGCAGGGAGGTGTTCGGCGGGCGAAGGTAATCGGCCAGGGACCGCCGCCACGAGGTCTTGTACTTCATCAGCGTGCCCTGGGGCTCGTCGCTGTCCATCGCCTCGATGACCACGTCGGCCGCAAGCAGCGCCGACCGTACCGACGACTGCAGCGACTGGCCCGTGATGCTCTCGACGAACCCTCCGGCCGTGCCGGTCAGCAGACAGCGCTTGGCGACGTGCGTTTCCAGCTCCAGGGCGATCCCCGCGGGCGGCGACCACACGGCGCCCTTGGCGCGGCCGAGGGGGAGGCCGGCCGGCAGCAGCCCGGCCTTCTGGAGCCCGCCCACCATGCCCGAGAGCTCCGCCGCCCGCGTGCCGGAGGCGACCGAGTTCGAGATGACGCGGAGGTGGACGAGGGCGTCGGTCACGAAGAAGACGCCGAGCTCCGAGCGTTCGCGCAGCTCGACCACGTGGAGGGCGTCGGACCGGGCGCCCACGGCGTTCTTGCCCGAGGAGAGCGGCACGTCCAGGCCGGCGACCAGCACGGACGGGCCCGGCACGGCGCGGAGCGGCATGGCCAGCTCGCTCAGGACGTCGTTGGGCCGGCTCTGGGCGATCACGAGGAATCGTGCCGCTGTCCGCCGGCTGCCGAGGACCTCCACGTGGTCCTCCTCCAGGCGGATGGCGGGCGAGGTGCTGCTCGTGCGGACCTTCGCGCCGGCGCGTTTGGCCGCCGCACGCAACGCCTTGATCAGCGCCGTGACCTGCACGAACTGGCCCGCCGGCGTCCGCGCGCGGTACTCGACCTCCCGGCTGAAGTCGGCATTGTGGTAGGTCACGCGCGTGAAGTTGGCGGCCTTGGCGTCCTCTGCGAGGCCCTTGGGCAGCCCCGTCAGCTTGAAGAAGGTCTTGGGCAGCCAGTCGGCCAGGGGGCACTCCGTGGTCTGCGTGGGCGCGCCGATCACGGCCACGTCCCGCTTCTTCCCGGCCAGATAACACGCCGCGGCCAGCCCCGCGGGGGTCTGGCCCAGCACGGCAACATCATGCATGTGCGCCATGCCTACACGCTACCACCGACGCGGGAGGTTGGCAAGATCGCAGCGGGCGGACAAACGGAAAGCGAGGGACCTGGCCCGGTTGGGCAGCAAGACGCCGAACCGCGCGGCGGGGTGCTCTTCGTGGCCCCGGCCGGTCCGGGGAGCTGTTCGCCGTATGGCCAGGGGGGAGGATACGCTCCGTCCCGGCGGGCGGCGAATGCGGGGGGCGGCTGCGGACGGGGAGAAAGGGGAGGTGTGCGAGGTTTTTTTCTGGCGCGACGCTAGTCCTTTGTTTATAGTGACTTATGAAACTTGCAGGGAAAGAGATTAAGTCATGGACGAACAACGGGTTAGCCCAACTTTCGCAGTTCGCGGCCCAAACACGGAATCTCGGCGCGATTTTCGCGCGCAAGTCACGGTGTTGCCGTTCGAGGATGGCGTCAGACGGCTGTAGTGCAG
>Ga0272441_10006544_pt1 | contig 19431 bp, 20 predicted proteins | sample SSMProp6N_FD_193582 | JGI IMG/M metagenome (GOLD analysis project Ga0272441, IMG submission 193582) | Marine sediment archaeal communities from Little Sippewissett salt marsh, Falmouth, MA, United States - SSM-Prop-6N | ecosystem: Environmental > Aquatic > Marine > Wetlands > Sediment ... | reverse complement strand
AGGCCCCCGGAAAAGGCGATTTTTACGTGCAAATCGGTTTAGAAGAATCGCTGTTGGCCGGAGGGGTCTGGCGTCCGGCTCCCGCAGACTTATCCAGAATTCGCGAGGCGATCGATTACGACGGGGAGGTCCTTGAAGGGATTCTTCAAAAACCCTCTTTTAAGAAGATGTTTGGCACCCTCTATGAGGACCGCCCTTTAAAGCGAATGCCAAAGGGGTTTTCAGCAGACCATCCCCATGCAGATTTGCTCAAACAGAAAACGTTCGCTGTAGTGCGCCCCGTATCCGAAGCAGAGGTGCTTTCCAGCGCCTTTGAAGATATTCTCGTAGAGACCTACCTGGAATTATTGCCCTTTAGAACCTATTTAAACCGGGCGTTGTCCGTGTAAACCCTGAAAAATATATGGAACGCATTAAAAACCTGGTTCGGGAAACACTCTCAGAGGCCTGGTACACCTTATACCGCTATACCTATGAATACCTCCGATCGGACGGATCGTGGGATACCCAGCAGCGAGAGGCCTATGATCGTGGAAATGGGGCTGCCGCCCTGCTCTATGATCCGGTTCGCCAAAAGGTCCTTTTAACCCGGCAGTTTCGATTGCCTACCTATATCAATGGGAATGAAAATGGGTTTTTAACCGAAGTCTGCGCCGGCCTTCTCGACGGTGATGCCCCGGAAGCCTGCATGAAGCGTGAAATTCTGGAGGAGACCGGGTATGTCGTGCCTTCGGTCGAAAAAATTGTCGAGGTGTATACCTCCCCGGGAGCGGTCACTGAAAAACTATATCTCTATCAGGCAGCGTATAATCCGAAAATGAAGCGCGAAAGCGGGGGAGGGGTAGCTGCAGAATCCGAAGATATCCAGATATTGGAATGGTCCTACGCCGAGGTCTTCGAGGCACTGGAAAAAGGTGTGATAAGAGATGCCAAGACCCTTATACTGCTCCAACACGCTTTGGTTTTTGGTCCTTTGAAGGATTTTGTGGCCAATGGCCAGGGATGAAACAGTTCTCCCTGAAGAGTACCCGGAAACGAGTCCCGGTCTTTTGTTTGGGATCCACCGGGAGCTGCTTCCTGTTTGCACAGTTCACGGCTTGTAAGGCCCTACACCATTTGAAACTTCATATTGGGGTTTTTGGTGGACGCCCCCTTAGTATTGTTCCCGAACCCAAACCAAAATGCGCTGCATCCTGCTTTTGATAAGGCTGGTCGGTTTCAGGTAGTGATTGTTCATAAAACTGAAAATCACCGTTTTCCCGGATTTTGTTTTTAAATACCCACAAAGGTTGTGGTTGTTGCTCAGCGTTCCTGTTTTGCCAAATAGATAAGGGCCATCCGGATCCTGGTACCAATCTTCCAGGGTGCCTTTTTGACCTCCTTTAGCCATGAGGGTAAAAAGCCGGTCTTCAGGAAGGTCCCGATAGAGTTCCATAAGCAGGTATACCAAAGATTCAGGACTGATAAGGTTATATCGGGAGAGCCCGGAGCCGTCTACCCATCTCGGCGGGGAAGGCATGTCCCTTAGATGGGTTTTCAGGATATAGTCACGGGCCCTGTTAAAACTCAGGCTGTCCGATAAGGTGGAGGATACCATAAGCATTAATTGTTCGGCCAGAAAATTATCACTTACTGCCATCATTTCCTTGTACAGGCTGTCCGAAGCCATCCCCGGCAATACTTTCCATGGGCCTTCAGGCAGGGCTTTACCGCGAATCAGCGGGCGACCTGTAGCTTTTTCCCACAGGGCTTTTGTAAGGGATGGATTGAGGTTGAATGGAATGTCTGTGGTATCCCTGAAGGATGGGTCATAGAAAAAGTGGTTGCGTTCAGGACTTCTGCGGTAGGGGCTCTTTTTATTAAATACACTATCCCTGAAAATTTCAGGGGAAATCCGCAGGCCGTCGGAACCTTTGACCAAACGCACCACATTGCCATAGAGGGGCAGGGAGGCCCGCTCCACTTGATACCCCTGGTCGAAATCATCCCAGGCCCAGCCAGGGCCCCAGGAGGGTTCCTCAAGAGTTCCTATGTGTAAAACAACATTTTCAGGGCCCTGGAGGAAGTCAATGGCAGTGCGATCCTTCAGGGCCGGATGCAATATGGAGGGGTCCCCTGTACCCAGCACGTGCAGGGTATCACCCCGCACCTGGTACTTCAGGGAAGGAATCCTGTCGGGAAGTGCCTTCACGGCGGCATACAGCGTAAAGAGTTTTGTCGTGCTGGCAGGTGTAAAATAGCGTCCGGAATTCAGAGAGAGCAGGGTATCACCTTTTTGTGCATCTACCATCAGGACACCGGTGAACTCGGAATTGTGACCTGGACCAACAAGCTGCTTATCGAGAAAACGTTGGACTTTCCGCTGAGAGGAGCATCCTGCAACCAGAAGGATCAAAAGTATTTGACTGGTTAAAAGACGCCTTATATGACCATGTTTAATCAAGGTAGATTGTTCTGAGCACACCTGTGTGAAAATGAAATTATTAAATTTTTAACGGACTTCAGACAATAAATCAAGGTCTTTTTGAATTTAGATCAATAGACAATCTAACTTAATTAAATGCTAGACTATGGCAGGAGGAATGCTGGAGTATACCAAAACGGTACTCCAAAAAGTCAGTTTCGATGCGCGTTTATTCAGACGTGAGCTCGAAAAAGCCATTAACCGGCTTTTGCCAAACGAACTTGAAGAACTCAAACAATGGCTTCTACATTTCGTAACCGACAAGCCAGAGCTAAAACCCGCTTTGTGTTACTTATCCATGTAATTATGAGCCCTGTTCCGCAGGGCTCATTTTATTTCGCTTCAATTCCTTCCCAGAGGTTTTACTCCTTACCACTTAAAGCCGGACTAATTATCTGCACGTCCTGAAAGGTAATTGCCCCTCGGACCACAGCGGCTATAACCTCTCTGAGTGCCTTAGAAATTTGATGTTTAAGTTCTTTTTTGTGATAGATCAGACTGACCTCCCGCGCAGGGGGCGGTTCCTGGAAATACCTTAAATGCTCCTGTTTTTTGACATCCAGTTCCAATGTGTGCAGGTAGGGTAGCAAGGTCATCCCCAGATTTTCATCGGCCAGGTGTATGAGGGTTTCAAAACTGCCGCTATCCAATTGAAAACGCTCTTCATCTCCGTGACCTGAATGCTTGCATATATTGATAACCCCGTCCCTGAAACAATGCCCGTCCTGCAAGAGCAGGATATCCTGAAGGTCCAGGTCTTCGGGTTTGAGTTTAACGACATTCGCAAGTCTATGGCCCTGGGGGATATAACCCACAAACGGCTCGTAATAAAGGGGCCGCTCGATCAGGAAGTCCTTGGCAAGGGGCGTGGCTGCAATACCGGCGTCCAGGTGTCCCTCCTTAAGGTTTTTAATGATGGCTTCTGTATTTTGCTCCTTGATAATCAGGTGCACTTTGGGATACCGGTCAATAAAGGTCTTCAGGAACATGGGCAATAATGTAGGCATAACCGTGGGGATGATACCCAGTCTGAAGGTCCCTCCAATAAAGCCCTTTTCCTGGTCTACAATGTCTTTGATACGCGCGGCCTCATTGACGATGTTTCGGGCTTGTTGCACTATTTTCTCCCCCGCCTCTGTAATGCTGATGGGTTTCTTTGCCCGGTCGAAAATGCGAAGATCCAGTTCATCTTCCAGTTTTTGCACCTGCATACTCAGGGTCGGCTGGGTGACAAAACACTTTTCGGCAGCCAGGGTAAAATTGCGATATTCAGCTACGGCCAATACATATTGAAGTTGGGTGATGGTCATGGGTTAATACCTTATATGATCTAAAATTAAAAAATGTATTGACATAGCTCATTGTAAAAGGATTTCTTGTTAATACCTTTAATAAAAATTATCGTATTATGAAATTAAATGCTATCGGGCTTCCAGCTGGCCAATCCAAGGCCCTGGCTGCCGACCTGAATTTTCTTCTGGCCAATTTTCAAACCTATTATCAAAACCTGAGGGGAATCCATTGGAACATCCGCGGAAAAAGTTTCTTTGACCTTCACGCCAAATTCGAAGAACTCTACGACGACACCAACCTTAAAGTAGACATGATTGCAGAGCGGGTATTGACCCTGGGTGAAACACCATTGCATACGTTTGCCGATTATACCAGGGTTTCTAAGGTGCCTGTAGGCAAAGATGTGAGCAAGGATGAAGATGCCATCCGGTTGATTGTCGATTCCTTAAAGGAATTACTGGTATTGGAGCGTAAAATTTTACATGATTCTGACGAGGCCGGGGATGAAGGAACCAATGCTATGATGAGCGATTTTATCACCGAACAGGAGAAAACAGTGTGGATGATGAAGGCCTGGTTGGCGGAACAGGTTTGATGCATTATATCCGTTGGGCAATAAAAATAAAGCGCTGATCAGTTTCCTGACAGCGCTTTATTTTGAGTTTCTTAAGAGGTTAATCTCCTTCGCTCATAGAAAAACTTCCGTCTCCGTTGAAGTCGGTTACTCGAATGGTAACGGTCCATATCCCGGAGGCTCCGCTTTGGGTAACCCCTCCAATGGTGTCTGGCTCTGCGCCTCCCTGAATGACTCTGTCGAGTACAACCAATCCTTCAGAATCTTCCACAATCATTTGAAAATCACCTGCTGAAGATGCGGTAATATCCGCATTGTAGTCTGCAGTGTTCAGGTTGTTGTTCCAGGTAAAGGAACGGATGGCCGTTCCACCATTCCCACTAAAACTGGCGTCGATGTCCCCGTTAAAATCAGAACGGTCTCCCACCGTAAAATCAGAGGCATTCGCCTGTAGCAGCGTTCCGTTAACGGTAACCCTGGCAAAGGAATCGTCGTCTTTACTGCAAGCCATAAAAATAACCAAAACAGGCATCAGTATTCCCGTTTTTAAGATCCTTAGCACACTGGTGTTTGAGAATTTCATAGGTTTCATAACATGGTATTATTTAAGATTTGTACAGATAAAACAACCTAACGGATAAAAATCCTTTTTTAATATAATTTTTTTAAAAAAAAATAAGGATTAGAACGTATAATACTCTGATATTCAGTATTTAAAGTAATATTAAAACAGAACGTAGTTAGAGACAGGAGCCTGAGGGGAAAGGTATAGTATAAGGAAGACATGGCCGACTGAGCGCGTTTGGCAGATATAAAGAAATACCGCCTTTAGGGCGGTATTTCTTTGATAAGGGTACGTATACAGGGCTTTAGAAGCGAATAATTATGTCCTGGTCAGCAGCTCCAACCTCAAAGCTGACTGCTTCAAAACTGGGCGGCCCCATACTCATATCATTCCCGCTCATCCCATAGGGTTCTGTGGGCATTCCATTGGATTCGTAATCCATTCGCTGATTGCTATTCAAGTCGTGGAGTACCGAAATCCCGTAGGTTCCCGGGTTCACATTGTTGAAGGTAAAGGTCATTTGCCCCTTTTGGGCGGGCGATTTGTAATTGGCAGTGCCCGACCCTTTCATAAAGGTATCCTGGGTGTGCAGGGCAGCGAGGATATCACCCTGGTCGTTGAGGACGTTTTCAAGAGTGATGGTAAGGGTTACCCCGTCCTGGGTTCCTTCCTGTGCCCAACCGAGGGCAACAGTCATTGCAAAGAATAAAAAAAGTGATTTCATGGTGGTGTGTTTTTTAGTTACTGGAGCAAATATCCCAAAGGGCGGGGCCTCCTACAATATCAGGATACTGAAGTGTCGAATCCCGGGGATGAATTGAAAAGGGTAGGGGGTTGCTCAGTCGAGGGTTGCCCATGTTTTTTCGATCAGGGCTTTGGTAGCATGAATACCCTGGGCTTCGGAAAGTCTTTCTCCTTCGTATTCAATTCCAATATAGCCGGTGAATCCCGAGTCTTTTACCTCCTGGAGCAAGGCTTTAAAAGGTAGTGTGGTCTCGTTTCCTTCCGGGTCGAAATCATAGGATTTGGCGCTCACCCCTTTGGCAAAGGGAAGCATTAGCTGAAGCCCTTTCACCGGATCGTAGGAATCCGTGCAGCTTCCGCCCTGGGTACCTCCCCATTCTTTGTTCAGGCACCAGTTGCCGAAATCGGGTAAAGTGCCTAAAAAAGGGTTGTTCACGGCCTCAATTATCCCGGTCATAAACCCGGCGTCTGACGTGTGCAGACCATGATTTTCGACCAGGATGCTGATGTCGGCATCAGAACCTGCTTCCGCCAGGGTACCCAATCCGTCGATAAGCGCTTCCCTCAAAGCTACACGATCGCTTTTGCCAAAGGCATTCACCCGGATGGCACCACAGCCCAGTCTGCACGCTGCTTCTATCCACCTGCGGTGCTTGTCGATGGCCAGGGTCCGCTCTGGTTTTTGCACAGCTCCCAATTCACCTTCATCATCTACCATAATCAACAAGTTGCGTATGCCCTCAGCGTCAGTAATCCTTTTAAGGGTATCCCAAAACGAAGGGTTGCCCAATTCTTCCTTATAAAAGGCATTGACATATTCCACAGCGGAGATCCCGAATTCCTTTTTTGCGACCATTGGAAAATCAGCAGCCTTTAGATCCCCGCGCTCCAAAGCGCGATGCAACGACCATTGGGCGAGCGATATTTTAGGCCCGACATTCGCGCTCTTAAAACCGGGGGTAGCAGCTTTAATTTCGGTAAGCAGTGGAAGCGTAAGGGCCAGGCCCCCCAGAGTGGATTGTTTTATAAAAGTTCTTCTGGAGGCCATATTTAAGATTGATTTACGGTGTAGGGATCTGGTTTATTGACGATCTCGACGATCCAATAGATAAACTGTCCCAATCCGGAAGTAAAGAGAAAGAGCAGGATCCAGAGGATTAGCAGGTTGTTGTGCCGGAGGTTTGGGTTATAGGCCGCATGTACGATATAAAAAACCAGGCTCGCCATCGAAATCAGGAAGATTGTAAAAAAAGTAAATACCAAAACCCCCACCCCTCCGAACAGTGCCACCGGATCGGGTTTATCTCCCCCTTGGGGGATAGTGGTAAGCATCGCAAGCAGGAAAATAGCGTAGGCTATAAAAATCAGGATGAGCGAAACAAAAGGGGCAAGGGCAAAAAAGGCCTGCCAGAATTTACTTTTTAGCACGGGTTGCGGTTTTTATTAAAGATACGAAATGGCCTCATTTGAATCAAGCCCCGGATTGATCTTTCATCGCATCGGCAATGGCACTGGCAGAACCACCCCGGGCCTGGAGCTGTTCAATAATCTTCGGGTGGTCCTGTGTTCTGCCCTGTGAGAGTTTAAAGGCCGCATCCAATCGGGTCACGCGTATTTCAAACCCGACAATACCCCTTACCTGTGCCAGGGTGGCACGGGACATTTGACTGAGGGAAACTGGTTTTTCTGAATCCGATTCGTATTTATCTACCAGGGTATGAAGCGCCTCCCAAAGCTCCTCTTCTGTTTGGGTGCGGTAGGTCCCTTTGAGATGTACTGCCATGTAATTCCATGTGGGTACTTCTTCTTCCGCGTACCAGGAAGAGGAGACGTAAGCGTGCGGCCCATTGAAAATACAGAGGACTTCATCCCCCTCAGTAATATGGCGCCATTGCGGATTAGCGCGGGCGAAATGTCCTTTCAAAACCAGGGTTTGGTCGTTTTTTTCCTCGAGCTCCAGCGGCAAATGTGTCGCCTTTGGCCCCTCGGGGCCTGTACTTACAATAATACCAAAGGCATTATCCTCAAGGAATTTCCGGATTTCTTTCGGATTCTCATTTCGATAGGCAGGGGGTATATACATAGCAGCACAGTTCAGGAGTCTAAAAATACAATTCGGAATGGAATTCCGGCATTTCAGAAAAGCAATACCCCGGGGTTTTGGCGCAAGCACTAGCTTTACCCATTAAATCTGAACGGGGCACCAGTGCCGAAAAGTTCAGGCCGGGGGCGGGAGTCCACAGGGCGGTACCTGCCCGGATTTCGCTACATTTAACCCTTGAGAAATTCGATTGAATGAAATCAGTACTCAGACATTTTTCCAGTGCTACCCTTATTGGGGTCGTGCTTTTTATCATCTTCCAGGTGATTTACTTCTTCAACGGCCGCAGCCTGGTTATTAATGAAGCTTTTTGGAGCGGGTTACTCGACCATATGATATTTTCATGGTTGATCTATATGGCCAATGCCTTACTGATTGCCTACCTGTTAAATCGGTTTGGCTTAAAACTCTTCAGAAGTAAACTACTGGCAATGAGTATTTTGGGGAATATCATTGTTTCCCTTTTCGCCATTTTTATAGCCCGGAGCATCATTAGCTTAGGATTGCGCGGGAATGACCTCACCAGCTTCTTAAGTGGGGAGTCTTTCGAATACTATCTGAACACATCTATCCTCGCTGTTTGTATATCGGGGGTTTTCTACGCATTTTTTTACTATAAACACAGGCAGGAAACCAAAGTCAAAGAGCAAAAGATTATTGCGGGAACAGCTTCAGCCCAGTTTGATGCCCTGAAAAATCAACTGGACCCACATTTCCTCTTTAATAGCCTGAATGTACTGACGAGTCTTATTGAGGAAGATCCTGAGCAGGCGCAACGTTTCACCACGGCCCTTTCAAAAGTCTACCGCTACGTCCTCGAGCAAAAGAATAAGGAACTGGTGCCGGTAGATGAGGAGTTTGCCTTTGCCCGAACCTATGTGCGGCTTTTAAAAATGCGTTTTGAGGAGGGGATTCATTTTGAGATTCCTGAAAAAAGTACAGATCCGGAAGCCAAAATCGTCCCGCTCTCCCTGCAATTACTGCTGGAGAATGCCGTGAAGCACAATGTAGTCACCCCGGAGCGGCCCTTACACATAAAGGTCACAGAAGAAGATGGTTGTGTTGTAGTTACCAATAACCTTCAGGAAAAAAAGGTCATCACCAAATCGAGTGGGGTGGGTTTGCAGAATATCCTTCAGCGGTATTCACTGCTTTCCCAGCGGGAGGTGGGCATTGAAAAGGACAAAATGAAGTTCCGTGTTTCCATTCCGATACTCCGCCGCCAGGTATCTAAATATCCATCTCAGGCCGAGTACATTGAAGACAAGCGCTATGAGAAAGCCCGGGAAAAGGTCGAAGCCATTAAGAGTTTCTACGGAAATCTGGGGTCTTATATGGTCGTCATTCCATTTTTGGCCTGGCTGAACTGGAAAACAACCGGATTCGGTTTTCCATGGGTTATTTTCCCAATGATGGGATGGGGTTTCGGCCTGTTGATGCACGGAATGGAGGCTTATGGCTATAACCCTTTATGGGGTAAGCGTTGGGAAGAACGCAAGATCCGGGAGTTGATGGAAAAAGAGGATTTTTGAGATCACTGGTTACAATTCAGTCGCTAAATCCGACGACTCGGTTTTCCGTTTTTTGAAATGGGCCCCCGAAACAAGACTTTTGAGGTATTAAATATTCACCTCATGAAAACACAGGAAAAACACGAACAATTTTTACGCGCTAAAGAACGCGTGGATGCGATCAAGGACTTCTATGGATCCCTGATTTCATATTGTATAGTCATCCCATTTCTGGCCTGGCTGAACTGGAAAACGACCTCCTTCGCTTTCCCATGGGTTATTTTTCCTGCCATTGGGTGGGGCTTCGGCCTCCTAATGCAGGGAATGGCCGCTTATGGTTATAACCCTTTGTGGGGCAAGCGCTGGGAGGAACGGAAGATAAAGGAATTCATGGCAGCTGATGATAAAGGCCCTTCATTATAAAGGAAATATGAAAACAACAGAAAACAAGGATATGGAAACTCGGGAATCAAAATACTTAAGGGCCAAAGAGCGGGTTGAGGAGCTAAAAAAGTTCTATGGCAACCTAACGGCTTATATTTTTGTGATATCCCTGCTGGCGGTCATTAATTACCTGACCAATGACTGGCGCTATATGTGGTTCCTCTGGGCAGCATTCGGCTGGGGGATCGGTTTGTTTTTCCATGCCTTCAGGACTTTTGGGTGGAATCCATTTTTCTCCAGGGACTGGGAAGACCGCAAAATCAGGGAGTATATGGAGGAAGAACAAAAAAGCAATTCCCGCTGGGAATAACAATAAAAAGGTACGACAATGGAAGATTTAAATATTCTTGAAAAACGAAAACGCGCCAAGAAACGGGTAGACGAACTCAAGGGATTCTATATACACCTGATGGTGTACTTAATCATCAACACCTTTATTATTGTAGTTATGTTGATGTCCCAGGCTGACAATGAGAATTTTACCCTGCACTGGTATAATTTTTCAACAGCCATTTTCTGGGGTCTGGGGCTTTTCATTCACGCTCTGGTCACCTTCAGGTTAAACCCGTTTTTCGGGAAAGCCTGGGAAAACCGGATGATTCAGAAATATATGGAGGAAGACCGAAAGGAATCCGAACGGTTCAAATAATACTTGGTCCGGCCGCACAGGAGAAGTCCTAAACCTATAGTACACTTAACCCCAAAGGGATGAAAGCACTGATTATCGAAGATGAAAAACCTTCCGCCAGGCGGTTAAGCCGCCTTCTGGAAGCCCGAAATATTGAAGTTGCCCATATGTTGCACTCTGTAGCCGAGTCCATTGCCTGGTTTAAGGAGAATACGGCTCCTGATCTCATTTTTCTCGACATTCAGCTTTCGGATGGCCTTTCTTTTGAAATTTTTGACCAGGTAGCGGTCCGCAGCCCCATTATCTTCACAACGGCGTATGACGAATATGCATTGCAGGCTTTTAAACTCAACAGCATTGATTATTTATTAAAACCCATCGATGAAGAAGAGCTCGAAGCTGCACTGGTGAAATACCGCACGCTTGGCGGAAATAATACCGAGGTTCGCATCGATTTCGAGGACATTCGTAAATTACTGGTCAATCCTGTGGGAAGGGAATACAAAAACAGATTTACCGCCCGGGTAGGGCAGCATATAAAAATCATTCCAACAGACGAAGTCGAGTGTTTCTACAGCGAAAATAAGGGGACGTATGCCGCTACAACCGAAGGACGTTCTTACCTTCTGGATACCACACTTGAGCAGTTGGAAGAGGAACTGTCACCCGAACACTTCTTTCGGGTCAGCAGGAAATTTTATGTACAGATAAACCATATCGCAGACATCATTGCGTACTCGAATTCCCGTCTGAAAGTGAAGCTGAACCGCTTTAATGAACAGGAAATTATCGTGAGCAGGGAACGCGTTAAGGACTTTAAGTTATGGTTGGAATAAAATAGCATAAAATACTGATAAATAATATTTTAATACTTATCATAGAAAAAAACTATGATGTCTTTTTAAGCTAATCTATACGATTTTCATCAAAGGAAGACGGGAGAAGTTTGGGGATTAAGCTTATAAAGATAGGCAACAGCACGACCCCTCCCGGCAAGAGGAAAATGGCCAGGGAAGGGATGCTCTTAAAGATGTCCAGCAATTGTTTTTGCACCTTCTTTTTCTCCTCTGCATTTAATTCCCGTACGGTGGATTTCGAGAGCAGCAGCATCAGTTCTTTGCTTTGGGATAACTCTTTTCGGAGGCGTTTGCTGTTTCTGCTGATCAGGCGATCTACCATCCGTGCCATACTCTCATAGTACTGCGAACCCGGGACAGCTTCCCTGAGGAAATACACCTCCCTGCTATGCAACCTGAAAAATGCCTCAATATCTCTTAACGCCCCTGTGATTTCTTTTTTATGGAAACCCAATGCAGTGCCCTGTTTGAGGACATACCGTTGCTGACGGGTATCCGGTCTGTCTTGTTCGAGAACCGTCAGGGCAGCTATATCAAGGAAGTAGTGCGCTGCATCCGTCCCCCTGTAGTGTTCCAGGAGTTTTCTGAATTCTTTGAAGGATCCGGGATGCTTTACCCCTAAATAAGTACGCGAATTTTCAAAGGCATCCCGCAGCTTCTTCCGATTCTCAGAAGGGGATTCCGAATCCAGGGAGTGGTAGATAATATTGATGACGAGGGACTCTAAAGTTCCCGCATATTGTTTTAATTGAACCTCTCCTTTGAGAAATGCCCTGTACACCAGTACGTCAATAGGGAGTAAGACGTTAGTAATCATTGAGTTAAACGTGCGGCTAAGTATGGGTTCTCCCAAATACACCCTGGAGTCCAGAATTTTCTCGAGCTGTACGGAGGTCTTACCGCTCTGCAGTATTTTCTGCAGCAGGTTGGGTTGGCCGAGTTCCAATTCTTTATAGAACTGCCGGACGCTGCCCAGGAAATCAGCATAAGATGCTTCAGGGAAGATCAGGCGATGACTGCCATAGAGGCCTGTGAGTAAATTGACTTTGGCTTTTTCGTCTTGTGATAGCGGGTAGGAGGGTTTTATAAACCCCGGGATTCCAACATTAATACCATACATAAATCCACAGGAGCGCAGATCGGCGTCCAGGGCATCTAAATCCCTGTAAGCAAAGATTTCTGTGGCCCGTAGCGCACCAAATTTATCAATCCACCCAAGGGCTGATGGGTTCATGAATAAATGAATTAGGCCTCCAAAAATAGCGGAAAAAAGGATACCACATCTCCTTTTTCGACCAAAGCCGGGGTCATTGTGGATTCCCGGAGAACCGTTCTGGAGGTTCTTCAGATAGTAATTCGGCTTAAAATTCTCGATTAAGCCCCTTTTCTATTAATTTTTAGCAGTTCACTGAACCCTTTGTTGTGCTAATTTTACCTTCTGAACACTTTGGGAATCCGGGTTTTCACCAGGATTTCAGTTTTTAAAGACGGAACAGCGTATCGGCTTTGAAGAATTAATACAATGAATATGGAACTCTTTTTATTCTTGCTTTGGATTTTCATCATGAGTGCACTCGGGGTTAAACTATATTTGGCCCATCAGGCTTTGAATCGGGCTAAAAAAAAACCGCCCCAGTATTGAGGCGGCTTCCTGGACATTATTCACTATTTTATTATTCTATAATACCGGTACAGCTAATTCTCGCCCCGGCGGCCCCACTGGGTTGGGAGGTGAAATCATCAATTCCCTGATGCACAATCACGGCTTTACCCAGGATGTCCTTGTTCGGATCCCCACATCCAATACACCAGGCATCAGTTTCAAAGCTTACTTCCGCGCTGCCGTCTTCATTGGCGAGAAAGTTCCCGATATCTCCTTTGTGAAAGCCTTCGGCATCCCCCCATTTTCCATGTGGCTCTGCGGTAGGATTCCAGTGTCCTCCTGTTGATTTTCCGTCGGCAGAAGAACAGTCTGCTTTTTCATGTAAGTGGATGGCGTGCTCTCCGGGCGAAAGGCCTGAAAATGTAGCGGACATGGCCACCTTCCCATCCTTTTCCACAAATGTCACCATCCCCTGGACATTGCTGTCGCTTTTGGGTTCCATCTGGAATGAAATTACGGTTTCCTCTACTTCTTCAACAGAGATTTCAACTGCTTCTTCCACGTCATCTGAAACCTTTTCTACATCCTTTTTGGCCTCCTTACAACTCAGTACTGCGCCCAGCAGCAGGCTCAGACAAATCACATTTAGTTTTTTCATGGTCTTGTTTTAGTGAGGTTAAAAGATAAGGAATATACCCGTTGAAGTCAATTACTCCTTCAATCGGATAAGATCCCGTAAATTTCGAATGCCCGAAACGAAATGCTCACAGGCCACAAGAGCCTTGTTTACCCTCTTCAATTCCGGGGCTTCTTATTCAGAAACCTGTTTTGTTATTATTTCTGTAACGGAATCCAGGGTACGGTGTACCGGGCAGCGATCCGCAATTTCCATTAAACGGTTTTTCTGGCCTGCATCCAGGGGTCCGACAAGTCGTATTTCCCTGCGAAAGGTATCGATCTTTGATTTTGAACTGGTCTCGCAATCTGCACAGTCCACCGCGTGCTCCTTGCTGTATGAGGTATGGGTCTCTGCCGCTTCCAATGGCCATCCCTTTCTGCGGGCATACATCTGAAGGGTCATTGAGGTGCAGGCCGAAAGGCCCGCAGACACTAATTCATATGGGGAAGGCCCGAAATCGTTACCTCCGAAATCAACAGGCTCATCAGCAATCATATAGTGATTACCTACTTTAAGCTCTGTAGTGTAGCCATCCTCTTGTTCGAGACGTGCGACAACCTGATGGTCGCTCTTGACTTTTTCAGGTTTTGGCAAGGGCACATACCGACTCGCCCAGTTTGCGATCACCTTTCCCGCATAAAGCGCGTCAGATCGGGCACTGAGAAGGTGGTCTGCACCATCGAGGCTTACAAAGCTTTTTGGATGGCGGGCGGAAAGATAGATTTCCTCTGCATTTTTAATTTCCACAATCTGGTCCTGAGGGGAATGCAGGATGAGCAGGGCGCGATCGAGATTTTTGACGACCACAGGTAGTTTATGGGCCTGCAAGTCATCCAGAAACTGTTTTTCTATGGTGAACTCCTGTCCGCCTATTTGTACTTTGGCCCGGCCTTCAGATTGAATTTCTTCCAGACTGGAACGCAATAAATGAGTTACGTGCTGAGGTTCTGAGGGAGCGCCAAGTGTAGCCACTGCCCGAACCGAGGGCAGATTGGAGGCCGCCATGAGAACAGCGGCACCCCCCAGGGAGTGCCCCACAAGCAGGCTTGGCGCCTGATACTGCTTTTCGAGAAAGGCAGATGCTGCTTCAAGGTCTCCTACATTGCCCGAAAAATTTGTCTGTGAAAAATCGCCACTACTTTCACCCAGGCCTGTAAAATCAAATCTCAGAACACCGAAACCTTCCCGCGCCAGGGCATCGCTGATCTGCCTTACCGCGATTAGGTTCTTGGTACAGGTAAAACAATGGGCAAAAATGGCGAAGTTATGCGGATGTTGGTCAGGCGGCAGCTCCAGCCTCCCCGTGAGCTGGTCTCCCCTGGGATTTTCGAAATGGACTTTTTCTGTCTTCATCCAATCAACTTTTACTACTAATTTCGTAAAAAGAAGGGAGATGGCTAACCAAAGCCCTTTAGTTTAAGGGTTCTTTATTAAAAAGCCCCCTGAGGTCCGGGTTGTAAAAAAGGGCGAATTGCAGGCGGTCAAAATCAGTCGTCCTGAAGTGGTTTTTCAAATAGCCGATTTGAATACTGCTATTTTCGGTGATGCGCACCCCCAAAGCTGCATAGAGTCGGTTTTGGTCAAAGAGATCGTCCTGCAGATTAATAAATATCTCATCATAGAAGTTGATGAAAAAAGTGTCCGTTAGCGGAAGGGTCAATTGCAATCGGTATCGCGCCCTGTGACGGGTGTCGTTCTCCCCCTGATTATTTATAAAGCGCTGTTCCAGGCGGTAACGGTGTTCAAAATTAAATTCCCACACCTTATTGGTCATGATAAATTGCTGAAAAATCCGGTTTTCTGAGATTTGATTTCCCGCAAACGGCACTCCCTGTGTGGGGTTATCTTCAAAGGTCGGGTCGGTATCGATATAGGCGTAGCCCAGTGTAGCGATGGCGTTTTTATCTATATGGTAGTTTATTCCGGTCCGCAGCAGGAGCTGGTTAAAATTGCGATCCACTTCGTAGAATCGCCATTGGGCTTCTGTATGCAGGCTCCAGCGCTCGGCCAGCCGGTTCATCCCAAAATACATATACCAGGCTCCCAACTCTTCTTCTCCCGTCTGTTGGGCACCCAGCTGAACAGGTGCGCAGAGTAAAAGCATCAGAGGGGTGAGCACCAGGCTCAAAGTACCTGATCGGACCATTTTAAATCGCTTTGGACTCATTTAAAGCAAGTGTTTATTGGGATTGCAGTTCGCCATCTTCCATAGCGTCATCCCGGATAGGGACTCCGGGATCTTGTTTTAAGTGCACATTCAGAAATTCGAGGATCTGGCTATATCCCTTAATTTGATTCTCTTTTTTCAAAAATCCATGGCCTTCATCTTCAAAGAGCACATATTCAACAGGCACCCCGTTTTGACGCACTCCGGCGACGATTTCATCGGATTCCACCTGGAGTACCCGGGGGTCCTTGGCTCCCTGAAGTACCATTAAAGGTTTGGTGACCCGTTCCGTGTGGAAGAGGGGAGAAATGGCTTCCAGCCGCACGGAGTCCGCACTGTAGGGATCGCCCAGTTCCTTGTACAGGGCTATCCTTGAAGATTCCCACCAGGCGGGAATGGAGCGAAGGGTGCGAATCCAGTTGGTCACCCCAAAAATATTGACCCCAACATTGAATTCCTCTGGAGCAAATGTAAGTGCGGCCATAGTCATATACCCGCCGTAAGAGCCACCTATAATACCAATTTTTGTCCCGTCAATTCCGGGTTGTGAGGCCAACCAGTCTTTTCCGGCAATACAGTCTTTGAGATCTTTGTCTCCGTGGTTCAGGTCGTCCATCTTGTAAAAAGTTTTCCCGTATCCCGAGCTACCCCGGTTATTCACTGCCAGTACTGCATACCCATGGTTTACAAGGTATTGTATAAGCGGGTTGAATCCCTGTCTGGACTGGCCTCCCGGCCCCCCGTGTACCCAAACGAGCGCAGGTACCGGTTCGGATTCACTGGCTTGGTGCGGTCGATAATAGATGGCCGGGATCTCCAGACCGTCAAAGGATGCATATCGTATGACTTCGGCTTTTACCAGATCGCCTGCAGCAATTTCCGGATTCAACACGTCTGAGAGCTGTGTAACCTCCCCGGATTCCAGGTTGTAGACATATAGGTTTGAAGGACTGTTGGATCCTCCTGCATAGAACCGCATCAGGGTTTCATCTGCTGAAAACCCGACATTGTTGACATCCATCCCTTCAATAGCCGGCAACTTCAGAGGTTTACCGGTGGCTACCTCAACCACCTCAATGGCATTTTTGGCATCTTCGTTCGTGTAGGTAACCTGATAAGTACCCTTTTCGGTAAAATAACTCCCCGTAATATCCCACTGCTTTTCCGTTACCTTTTTACGTGTACCCGTGGATATATCGTAGGACATCAGGTAAGAAAATTCCCCCCCATCATCTGTGGTGTAGAGTAAGGCCGTGTCATCCGGGGTAAAATCCTCAGCTGAATTTGAAGAAAGGTTCTCGTTTATTTTCGTCAGTTTCCCCGAGGAAATCTCATAGAGAAAAAGGTCGCTGTCATTTGTGTTTATGGTCTTTCCCAGGGCGAGGTAAGCTTCATTTTTGGTGATCGCCTGCAGGGTGTAACCCTCCTCGTTCTGAAAGATCAGCTCAGGAGAGAGGGTCTCCACATCCATCTTGTAAAGATCATTATAGCGCTTATCCCTTTGATTCGAAGCAAAGAAGAAGGACTTCTTATCCTCAGACCACCGATAAAAAAGTGAACGGGCACCTTCCCAGGGCGTCAGGTCCTGGTAGTTCCCCTCTTCGTCCATCAGGTAAATATGATAGATTTCATTCCCATTATCGTCCATACGGAAAAGTTTCCGGCCGTCTTCAGGAAAATATGAAATGGCGAATACCGAAGCGCTGTCAGATTCGGTTACAGGGGTGAACGTCCCACCACTTGCCGGTACGGTGTACATATTGTAAATGCCGGATCGATTACTGGAAACTAACAGGTTGGAATTATCAGGAGCGAAGCTTCCGCCTCCGACATTTTCATTATCCATCATCTGCTCAATAGTATAGGAAGCAGGCACTATTTCTGTCTCCGGTTTTTCGCTTTCTTGTTTGCAACCTATAAAAAGCAGCGCTGCAGCGAGTACCCAAAAGAAGTTTTTCATATCAGTAAAGTTCGTTTTTAACACTGAATTCGAATTATTTTTCAAGACTAAAGGTTTCTGTTTCTTTAAAGGGCGAGAGATCCAGACCTTCCATCTCCTGCTTATAGGCTTTCCAGTCGTTGGCAAAGAAGGCATTGGTCTCAGCCAGGGCATTTTTTAAATCATTCTCGGCGTATTCAATCAATTGCTGCTCGGTAGAGGTCATTCCACTGGGACGACTCTGTACATAGCCATACGCATTGTAGATTCGCCGGGTCACGGTCATTTCCGGATTGCGCGTAATGCCCTGTCGCTTATCTTCCTTTCCAATATATGTGGCGAGGAGGGAATCGATTTTAGTACTGATTTCCCTGGAAGCCTTTATCTGGGTCTTGTACTTTTCTTTATCCAGTTCCTTTAAGTCTTTGGCATAGGTTTCCGCAACTTTTTTACTCTCCACAAGCTGTTTGACGGCATCTGCGGAGGTCTGTAAATAGGTATCCAGCTTTTTAGCGTGGGTATACCGGGCCTCTATTGCCGCGGGGGTCACGTCCAGGCGCGGATCCGATTCCACAACCAACTGGGTTTCGTCTTTCACCTCCCCAAGGCTCACAACTACCCGATACGCACCGGGCCGGACGTCAACTCCTCCTGGTTCCCTATTGCGTTTCTGTATGGTGCGTGAAGGCCGGTCGGGTCCTGCTTCATCCAGGCGCCAGTATACCCGGTGCAAACCGGCAGAGTCTGGTGTTTTGTACTTCAGGGTCCGGATCAACCGGTCCTGCTCGTAGATTCGGACGAAGACGCTGTCCTTTGAGGCAGCCTCATCTTTCCGGGTTTTTTCAGCTCCTTCTTCCGCGTCATCCGGCGTTTCTTCCTCCGCCTTGTCCCCGTTCGTTTTTTGTTTTGAAGCAGGGGGGGCACCTTCTTTGAGGAAATACGTAATCATTGCCCCCCGGCTCCGATTGGTGCCATTAAAGATCGCATCCGCTCCGAACCTTGTGCCGCTGGCTTGCTGGCTTGCCGCCAGGTAGGCTTTTGGTGGGGTGAAAACACTGATGTCCTTCGAAAGAATATCGGAGTCTGATGCCATGGCTCTCAAGGGGCGGATATCATCGAGCACCCAGGCCGCACGACCGAAAGTGCCAATGATCAAATCCTGTTCTCTCGGATGTATGACGAGATCTTTTGTAGATACGGTAGGAAATCCGTGTGTCCATTTCTGCCAGGAACCGGCAGCGTCCAGGGAAAGATACAGGCCGTCATCCGTACCCATAAACATCAAGTTCGGGTTTTCAGGATCCTCTAGTATGGAGAGGACATAACTCTTAGTGTCTTCCTCATCAACGATACGCTCCCATGTCTTGCCGTAATTCCGCGTGCGATAGGCATAGGGTGTGTAATTGTAGCGCCGGTAGTCATTGGCAACCAGGAGGGCTTCCCCTTTTTTCGTCTGTGAAGCCCGAATTTGAGGAATCCAGCTTCCCGCGGGAAGGCCTTTGATATTGGCTGTAACCTCTGTCCAGGTTTGCCCGCCATCCTGGGTGTAGTGCACCCTTCCATCATCCGAGCCCACCCAAAGCATATCTTTTTCAACCGGGGAGGGTTCAATAACCAGGATCGTGCAGTGGTTCTCGGCTCCGGTGGCATCCATGGTGAGGCCACCGCTGTCGCTTTGTTTTTGTTTCTCCAGGTCGTTCGTCGTCAGGTCCGGGGAGATGACCTCCCAGGTCAGCCCTTTATCGGTACTCTTATGAACAAACTGACTTCCGAAATACACCGTTTTGGAATCAAAAGGGTCCTGTCCGATTCCGGCGTTCCAGTTAAATCGCAATTTGGTGTGGGCATCAGGAGGTGTTGGC
>Ga0272441_10006543_pt1 | contig 19434 bp, 15 predicted proteins | sample SSMProp6N_FD_193582 | JGI IMG/M metagenome (GOLD analysis project Ga0272441, IMG submission 193582) | Marine sediment archaeal communities from Little Sippewissett salt marsh, Falmouth, MA, United States - SSM-Prop-6N | ecosystem: Environmental > Aquatic > Marine > Wetlands > Sediment ... | reverse complement strand
CGATCTCATGGTTGACCGCGATTCGCAGCGCCTGAAACGTCCGGGTCGCCGGGTGCTTTCGCGACTTGCGCTTGCGGTCCGGCGTTCGCAACGCGCGGCATACGACGGAGGCCAACTGCCCCGTCGTCGCGATCCGTTCGCGCCGACGACGATCGACGATGTAGCGAGCGATCCGCCTCGAGGCGCGATCCTGCCCATACTGGAAGATCAAATCCGCCAGCGATTTTTCATCAAGGTCATTGACTATATCGGCAGCCGTCGTTTCCAGGCTTGCGTCAATTCTCATGTCCAGGGGCATATCCGTCCGAAAACTAAGTCCGATTTCGCTGTCACTGAGTTGCCGGGAGCAAAGTCCGAGGTCTGCAAGGATGAAATCCACCTCCCTGATATCCAACTCGCCGAGCCGTTCGGCGATTCGGGCGAAATTGGACTTGACCAAAATGACCTTGCACGACAGGGCTTCCAACCGTTGCCGGGCCCGCTCCAGGGACCTGCTGTCGCAATCGAACCCGACCAGCGTGCCCGCCGGACCCAAGCGAGCCCCGAACAGAAAGCTGTGACCTCCATGTCCTATGGTCGCATCGACCATCACCCCGTCCTGAGGACAGCTTATCTGCTCGGCCAGAGGCTCCGCAAGAACCGGAACGTGTTCCACATCCGAAGGATCTGCCACGGCATCAGGTACCCCCGCCTCCGGCGCCCGCGATCCGTGCAGGTCCGGAGGCACGCCCGGACCGGTCAGCCTACGACCACCGCTTCCCTGCGGCGGCTGAGGCACTGCACGTCCGGCGAGAAAGTCACGCCCGCGAAGAGACTGCTGCTGCGCTGCAGCCGCTCCAACCGCTCGGCGAGTACCGCCACCGACGCATGCGTCCGTTCGTCTATGGGTCTTTCCCCAGCCAGGCTTTCGCCCACGATTCGACAATGAGTATCCGTCCCGGTCATAGAGCCTCCAATGCTGCGCTTACAGCTCCTTTGTCTGCTGTTGCATCACGAACTGTCGTGCCTGAGTCATCTGCTTCTGGTACTGGTTCATGTGGTCCGAGAGGTATTGTTCCCAGTTCTCCGTGTTCCAGAGTTCGATGTGGTCCCTGACACCCACCAACGTTATGTTTTCCCTGAGCCCGGCACGTTTCCGCAGCTTCTCGTTGAGAAGCAGCCGGCCCTGGTTGTCCAATTCCACCTTGCTCGTCAACGCGAAACTCATTCGCTCGAACGCCACCGCCTCGTCGGGCGCCGTTGCCGACGGAGCCACCGACAGGGTGAGCTGCTCGAAACACCGCTCGGGATACAGGCACAGAATTCCGTTGGCCCCGAGGACCAGGAAGAAGTTGCTGCCATGCTCGTCGGCGTCAATCTGATTCCTGAGCTTGTTGGAAATGAGCACCCGCCCCTTGCCGTCAACAACGTGCTGGTACTCACCTGTTAGTATTAGCATGGCATTGATCCCACTCAGCCAACTCACACAGGGATATTCTACCACTATTTCCCACCAAGTCAAGAAACTGTCCCATATTTCGTCGAATTTTTAGAAGATTCCTTTATAGGACCGTCACGCAACGACGACGCAATTCAATACTTCTAAGGCACTTGCGCGCCGGGACGGTCCCTTTCCGCGTCCGATAAGTGAAATGGGGTAGCAGGTGGCAAATTCTCCCTGTCCGTGGCGAATGTCCCCGCATGAAACGGTTTCCGAGAGAATCTCCGCCCTGCCGACACGCAAATCACAGTCCCGTTGTGAATTCGAACACACCCGAAGTCGGCTCTCCACGAAAGTGGACGCGAGGAGGAGTCCCATGAACAGGCAAGTCCCAAGCTCGTACGCCCAGTGGTAACGTATGTGGCAGAGAGCCAGGCCAGGTCGAGGTATCCTTTCGGCTCCAGTGAGGCGTTTTCCTCTTGGATCAACTGGTCGTATTGTTATACTGCGCCGCTCCGTTGTACACACATGGGGACGTAGGCGAAAGGGATCTCAATGAAGATTCAGCGTATATCGGCTCAGGAACTGTTAGACTCACGCGGCAATCCGACGGTGGAGGCCACCGTGTACCTGGATCGCTGGCGGAAGGCATCAGCCATGGTCCCGTCCGGGGCCTCGACCGGCAAGCACGAGGCCCTGGAGCTGAGGGACAAAGACCCTCAACGTTTCCATGGCAAGGGCGTGCTGGAAGCCGTGCGCCACATCAATGAGGCCATCGCACCGGCCCTGATTGGATTCGACGTGACGGATCAGCGTCCCATCGACGAGAGGATGATCGAGCTGGACGGGACGGAGAACAAGTCCCATCTGGGGGCCAATGCCATCCTGGCCGTCTCGATTGCCTGTCTGCGGGCGGGCGCCGTGGCCCGGGAGATGCCGTTCTATGCGTACACGGCCGACCAGTTCGGCAAGTCGGCGGGAGAGTCCTTCACCATGCCGATACCGCTGATCAACGTCCTCAACGGCGGCAAGCACGCCATTGGCTCCTCCGACTTCCAGGAGTACATGATCGTGCCGATCGGCGCGCCCACCTTCGCGGAGGCCACACGATGGGCCGCGGAGGTCTTCTACCAACTCAAAGACATCATTCGCAGCCATGGCTGGCCGACCACCGTGGGCGACGAAGGCGGATACGCGCCGCCGGTCGGTTCCAACGAAGAACCCCTGAAACTGATCGCGGAGGCCGTGGAGAGGACGGAATACGCGTTCGGCGAGGATATCGTGATCGCCCTAGACCCGGCCGCCTCGGAATTCCATAAGGACGGCCGCTATCACCTCGAAAAGGATGGTCTCCATCTCACTTCCGCTGAAATGGTCGATCTGCTCGTGGAATGGACGAAGCGGTATCCGATCCTTTCCATTGAGGATGGGCTGGATGAGGAGGACTGGGAGGGCTTCGCCCTGCTCAAGGAAAAGACGGGCAACCGCGTCCAGGTGGTTGGCGACGACCTGTTCGTCACGAATCCCGAGCGTGTACGGATTGGACTCGAAAAGGACGCGGCGAATTGCGTCCTGATCAAGGCCAATCAGATCGGAACCATCACGGAGACGTTCGGAACGATCCATCTGGCCCGAGAGCACGGCCTGACGACGATCATCTCGCACCGCTCCGGCGAGACGGAGCTGCCTTTCGAGGCCGATTTCGCCGTCGGCACGGACGCCGGACAGGTCAAAATCGGCTCCATTTCTCGCTCGGAGCGTGTCGCGGAGTACAACGAGTTGATGCGGATCGAGCGGCAACTCGGCGACAAGGCCGCCTTCGCCCGCTTCCCCTTCGCGCCATAGCCCGGACCAACGCAGGCGATCCCGGCGAATTCCCTTGCACGACAAGCCATAATCTGGTATGAATGAACCAGGTGAAAGGGTAGTTCTCGGGCGCGTGCGCGCCCGCGGATGGACGACCACCATCCTGCTGCGGGCCCAGGCGCAAGCGACGTTGTGCAACGATGACGTGTGACTCGGAGGCCCTGACGCAACATGTGTGGGAGCCACATGGCAGAGGAGGGCAATTCCGGTGTTCAAGTTTCCGAAACAGGCGTTCTTCTGGAGGACAAGACCATGTTGGCGAAACGATTCATCGGCGGACTGCTCGTACTGGCGATCGTGCTCGGCCTTGGAGCCACGGGGACCCACGCAGCGGAGATCCTGTTCGTCTCATCCATGGACCCGGCGCATATGCCGGGGGACGATGCGCTCAAGGCGTTCATGGAGGATCTGGGCCATACGGTAACCTACTTCGACGACGACGAGAGCGAGGCGGACACCGAAGTCGCCGCGGCCGCCGCGGACCTCGTGTTCATCTCCGAATCGGTTGGCTCGGGCGGCATCCGAACCGAAATTACCGAAATCGAGACGCCCATGGTCATCACGGAGTGCTGGGGGTGGGATGAAATGGGCCTGACCAGCGGCGGCGGCGCCGGCCAGAACGTGGTCACGACCGATCTGGAGATCGTCGCCGAGGGTCATCCACTCGCCGCCGGCCTCAGCGGGACGGTGCCTGTGCTCACCGCTCTTGCCAGCGAGCGAGGAACGGCACGTTTCGGCAACGGCATTGCCGGCGACGAGGCCCTCGTCATCGCCCAGGCCACCCTCGCCGACAACGAGACCTATGACGTGATCTTCGTGTACGAACGAGGGGCCGCACTGCCCGTCGCCCCGGCTGACGGCAGTCCGCAATTCGCCGCCGACACGCGTGTCTGCCTGGGATTCGATGAGCAGTCGTACCTTGTGTGGAACGAGAACGCCTACGCCCTGCTGCGGGCGGCGATCGACTACGCCATGGGCACGCTCGCCAACGTCGCGCTGGCCTACAGGCCCGAGCCGACCAATGGCGCCGACGCGGTACTGACGCCGCTGTTCCGCTGGATGCCCGGCGACGGCGCCGTGCTCCACGACGTCTATATCGGCACGACTCCCGATCTCGGCCCCGACGACCTCGTGGCCTCGCGCCAGCCTCTGACCATGTACTGGCACCTCCCCGGCCTCGATCCGGGCGTCACCTACTACTGGCGGGTCGATGAAGTGGAGATGGATACGGTCACCACCCACACGGGGACCGTCTGGAGTTTCACGATGCAGGCGATGACGGCCTATAAGCCGGATCCGGCGGATGGCTCGCTCGACGCCCCGGCCGCGCCGAACCTCACATGGCTGCCCGGCCAGACCGTCGCGAAGCATCACGTCTATTTTGGCGACAGTCTCGATGCCGTCACCCAAGGGGCGGCGGACGCAGACAAAGGAGAAACCACGGATCCCAATTTCGCCCCCGGGACGCTGGACGGCGCGACGGACTACTACTGGCGGGTGGATGAGATCGCCGTGGACGGCCAGGTTCGAACGGGCGCCGTCTGGGCGTTCACCACGAACCTGCCGGTCGACGGGTTCGAGGCGTACACGGACGAGGAAGGAAGCCGGATCTACGAGACCTGGATCGACGGCTGGACAAACGATACCGGCTCGACCGTCGGCTACGTCGAAGCGCCGTTCGCCGAGCAGAACATCGTGAACAGCGGCGTGCAGTCCATGCCGCTCGACTACAACAACGTAAACGCCCCCTTCTACAGCGAGGCGGAGCGAGAATTCGCCGCCGCGCAGGACTGGACGGTCAATGACGTCACCACGCTGGTCCTGGCCGTCCGGGGCCGTCCGACGAATGCCGCCGCGACATTGTCCATCATGCTGGAGGACGCATCACGCAAAACAGCCACCGTCGCCTACTCTGATCCGGAGGCCCTCACCAAGGGCAAGTGGACCGAGTGGGCGATCCCGTTGAGCGACTTTGCCGGTGTGAACCTGGCGAGGGTCCAGAAGATCTACATCGTCGTGGGCGACCCGGACAACCCGACGCCCGGCGGCAGCGGCCTGCTGTTCATCGACGACATCCGCGTCCGGAAGTGACGTTCGCCCCGGAACGGAAGGATCGGCGGTGCCATCGTATCCGCGACCCGAAGCCTGTGTGAATCTCGTTCGGGAAGGGCGCGAGTTCATGCTGTTCGAAGCCGCGTCCCGCAGCAATGGCGTGAGAGGCTTCCTTGACAACAGTGGGACCGGTTCATTATCGTAGTGCAGTAAGGCGTGGGTTCTTCCGGGCGGAAGATCCTCGCTGTCACAGCGTCGCACACACACGAGGAGGACGAGGAAATTGAAGGCGCAGCCGTCTTATGTGACCGACGCGTGGGAGGGAATGCTCTGCGGTCCGCGCCGATCCCCCATTTCGAGGAGCAGACCATGAGAAGAGTATTCACCGTTGGAGTCCTGTGGTGCGTCGCATCGGCCTGCCTGGCCCAAGAACCCACCATCACCCCCCGAGCCGACCTGTCGGATACGTACGAGCGTGTCGATCTGTCCTGGACGGTGGCTCGATTCACGGCGGCCAATGCCGCCGGCACGGGCACCGCGACCATTGAATTCGGCCTGAACGTGCCGGCCGCCTACATCCCCGGCACGATCGAGCCCATCCCCCTCGTCCTCTATCTCCACGGCGCCGGGGCTCGAGGCAGCAATCTCTCCAAGGTGATCCAGCGGCAGACGCCCCGTCATTTCGCTCTGCAATCTCAGACCGTGCCGGAGTGCGAGGCCTTTGTGGTCGCGCCGCAGGTCCCCTCCGGCCAGCTTTGGGCGAATACGCCGTGGGCGAACGGTCCCTACGAACAGACGGCCGCCACGTACACGGACTGGATGTGCCTGACCGACGGATTGATGGACTATCTCATCGACCCCAACAACAATGCCGCCCTGGTCGCCACGCTGGGCATCGACGCCAACGACATCGATACGAGCCGACTGTACGTGGTCGGCGACTCCATGGGCGCCTACGGCACCTGGGACGCAGTGGCTTGCAGACCGGGCTTCTACGCGGCCGCCATTGCCGCCTCCGGGAGCGGACCGAAGAACAAACTCGAGGATATCCGCCAGACGCCCTTCTGGGCCATCCACGGTCGGACGGATTCGACCGTCCCGAATGCCCTGCCGACGACCACGGACCCGGACGGTGCTGGATCTCTCGGCATGCTGGCCCTGATCGATCCGAGCTTCGACAACACGGCGTCCACGGAACTCATCACGCTTGACGACTATGCGAAGAGCGAAGACGATCCAAACGAGAGCGACACGCTGATCTATACGGAACTTCCCGCCGGCTACAGCCACGGCACCGTGGCCATGGAATGGACGACGCTCGTCAGTGGCGTCGATGCGTGGCTCTTCTCGTACACGGTCCCGGAGGAGGTGGAGGTCCCCCCGGTCGGGCCGATCGAGAGTCTGGAAGCCGATGCGTCGGGGATGATCCTGAGTATCAACGGCATCGACGTCAACGATCTCGTACTCGGGATCACGACCTTTCCGAACCCGCCCAAGCACGCGGACCCCAGGTACCACGCGGACAAGGCGGATAACTTCGACCTCAGCGACGGCGCCAGCGGCGACGATCAGCCCTATTTCGAGACCCTGTTCGCCATGCCGGTGAACACAGTCTTTCTGGTCGAGAACAATGGAAACGACAGCGGCTACTTCCAGGCCCTGGATACCCTGGGCAATCCCGTCGGCGAACCGGTGGCGTTCACCAAACACGCGGACTACCTGAAAACCGACTACCGGTTCTTCCTGAATCAGCAGGCGTCGGGAATCATGTTTACACCGCCTTCTCCGGCCTACGGAATCCGGATCATCCAGCCGGACGACGGCCCGCTGGGCTTCGACGCGCTGAGCATCTCGGGCATCCCGGCCCCGGTGGAAATACCGCCGAACCGTCGGTAGCCTGACAGCCCAGTGGAGCTTTCGCTTCGCGATCACGTTCCGGAGATTTCGAGGTTGACAGGGCGGGCCGAATCGCCAATAATCGATTCAGTCGCCGAAGTGGTGGAATTGGCAGACACGCGGGATTCAAAATCCCGTCCCCGATGAGGGGGTGAGGGTTCGAGTCCCTCCTTCGGCAGTCCGGCCATGAATGTACACATAGTACGGATTCCGAAAAACATCTACGCGGTCCCCACTCTGTCATCCTGAGCATAGTCGAAGGGCTGAAGCACTACGCAGGGATTCTTCGTAATCCGTATCACTCCTTCCAGTACTTTGTGACGATCCCGTCTTGCAGTTCGAAGACGTAGGCGGTGTGCTCTTCGTGCTTGTCGTCGATGTCGAGGAGCAGGAAGAGATCGAAATCCGTGTCGACCTTCCTGGTGTACTCGTATGTAAGCAGCTCGGTCCCATCGGACAATCGGTCCTCACGACTGGGCTCGCCGAGAACGGTGCGGAGCCACTGCCCGCTCGTTTGCCCACACTCGATCTGTCTAAGGGTGCAATCGCCCACTGGAGGACCTTTCGGCCCGTAGGTCACGTCCGACCGCGCGGAGATACAACCGGCCAATCCCAACGCCGCCAGGACGCACAGCACTGCCAACGCAGCCTTCACCGCACACGCTTCCTGTTTCATGATAGGCTCTCCTTCCCCCCACGTTGTCTCTGCGATCGTGTCCATGATTGGCGGCACACGCCGCCGACCCGTTCTATATAAGAAACGATCTACGCTTTGGCCTCTCGTCGCATTCGACGCGTCAGCTATAGAAGGCACGATCGCGATGCGAGGTCACGGGAAAACCACCACATGGACCCGTCGCCCATTGAACGTCCCTTCCGCCTGCTGCCGCCGGCTCGGCCGCACGTCAGTAGACCTCCGGGATGAAGGTCTGGTTCTCCAGGGGTGGGCGGACATACCCCTTATCCTTCTGCCGGGGCGGCAGCTTGATCGGCGCAGGCGTCAGGTCCTCGTAGGGGATCATACTCAGCAGGTGGTGGATGCAGTTGAGCCTCGCTCGCTTCTTGTCGTCCGCGTCCACGACGTACCACGGGGCCTCCTTGATGTCGGTGTACTTGAACATCTCGTCCTTGGCCTTGGAGTACTCGATCCAGCGGGCGCGGGATTCCATGTCCATGGGGCTGAGCTTCCATCGCTTGCGGGGGTCGTCGATGCGGTCCCGGAACCGGCGTTCCTGCTCCTCGTCCGAGACGGAGAACCAGTACTTGATGAGAATGATGCCGGAGCGGATCAACATGCGCTCGAATTCCGGGCAGGTGCGGAAGAACTCCCAGTATTCTTCCTCCTCACAGAAGCCCATCACCCGCTCGACACCCGCGCGGTTGTACCAGCTCCGGTCGAAAAGGACCATCTCGCCGACGGCGGGCAGGTGGGGGATATAGCGCTGGAAGTACCACTGCGCCTTTTCTCGCTCGGTAGGCGTGCCGAGGGCCACGATTCGGCACACGCGAGGGTTCAGCCGGCGGGTGATGCGTTTGATTACGCCGCCCTTGCCGGCTGCATCCCGGCCCTCGAAGAGCACGACCACCCGCAGTCCCTCGTGCCGGATCCATTCCTGGAGCTTGACGAGCTCGACCTGGAGTCGAGCGAGCTCCTTGCTGTAGACCTTCTTCTTGAGCGAGGGTCTATCCTTATGGCCGGCTTCCGCCGATGTGCCAGGCCCTTGCACTGCCGCCGCTTTCTTCCGCTTTCTGGTAGGCTCTTTATCTGCCATTGTCTGCGCCTTCGACCCGATACTGTGCAGAACTCATAGTGCGAACGGTCGCCGCACGTAGACTCTATCGACCATCGCAGAGGGTCAATTCACCTTGCCGCCGCCTGGACGAAGGGAGAGAGTTCACGGAGGCGGCTGATGATCTCGGGCATCTTCTCGATGGTGAAATCGACCTCTTCCTGCGTGTTGTACCGGCTCAGGCTGAAGCGGATGGAGCCGTGGGCAGCCGTGAAGGGCACGCCCATCGCGCGCAGGACGTGCGACGGTTCGAGGGAGCCGGAAGTACAGGCGGAGCCGCTGCTGGCGCAGATGCCGTAGCGGTCGAGCAGCAGCAGAATCGCCTCGCCCTCGATGTACTCGAAGCTGATGTTCGTCGTGTTGGGCAGGCGGCTTTCCACGTCGCCGTTGACCCGGCTGTCCGGGCAGCTTTCGAGGATCTCGCGTTCGAGTCGGTCGCGGAGGCCGCGGACACGCGTGTTCTCGTCGTCCATTTGGGCAAGGGCAAGCTCGCAGGCCTTGCCGAGCCCGACGATGCCGGGGACGTTCTCCGTGCCGGCGCGTCGGCCGCCCTCCTGGTGGCCGCCGAGCATAAAGGGGGCAATCCGCGTGCCTTTCCGGACGTAGAGCACGCCGACGCCCTTGGGGGCGTGCAGCTTGTGGCCGGAGAGGCTCAGCAAGTTGATCCGGCTCTTCGCGAGGTTCAGCGGCATCTTGCCGACGATCTGGACGGCGTCCGTGTGGAAGGTGATGCCCCGGCTCGTAACCATCTCAGCGATCCGCTCGATGGGAAAAATGACGCCGGTCTCGTTGTTCGCGTACATGATGGTGACCAGGGCGGTGTCGTCGTCGAGTTGATCGTCAAGCTCGTCGAGGTCCAGGCGACCGAGCTTGTCGACGCCGAGTTCGACGACGGTGTAACCATGGCTTTCCAGTTCGCGGCAGACCGCCAGGACTGCCGGATGCTCCACCCGACTTGTGATGACCTTGCGCTTATGCGGCACGGCGGCGAGCGTGCCGTGAATGGCCGTGCTGTCGCTCTCGGTGCCGCAGCTTGTGAAGACGATCTCACTCGGATCGCAGGCAAGCAGCCGCGCGACGTGCTCGCGGGCCTCGCGGACCTTCAGACCCACCTGGCCGCCGAAGGTGTGCATGCTTGAGGGGTTGCCGTACAGGGTCCGAAAGTACGGCTGCATCTGCTCCCAGACCTCGTCGGCCACCTTCGTGGTGGCGTTATTGTCGAAATAGATGGTCTTCATGGCCTATCCTTTATGCTCGTGCCCCGGATCCACGGAATCCTTGTCCTCCTCGACGTAGAGATCCTCGGAGACAAACTCCCGGAGCCTGGCCTGCACGACGTCCTTCATGGTGAACTCGCTGACCTTGCACTGGGCACACATCCCGCGGAAGGCGACGATGACCTTGTCGCCCTCGACGTCGATAAGCTCGATGTTGCCGCCGTGAGCACGAAGAGCCGGGCGGACTTGCTCGTTGATCGTCTGCTGAATGAGCTGAATCTTCTGGATCGTCGTAAGTTTCTTGCCCTTGCGTGGGGGCGGGAGCGTCTGCGATTTCACCCTTTCGCCCTGAACGGCCTCGATGATCTTCTCGATCTCGCCGTGACAACCGCCGCAGCCGCCGCCGGCCTTGCAGTAGTTCGTCACCTGTTCGACGGTGGTCAGGTCGTTTTCGCGGATGACCCGCTCGATTTCCTTGTCGGTGACGCCGAAACAGGTGCACACGATGCGGTCCTCCAGCTCGTGTGGAGCCGCGATGCTGCCGCGATAGTTCGCGATGGCAGCCTCCAGGGCTTCCTGGCCCATGACGGAGCAGTGCATCTTCTGCTCGGGCAGACCGCCGAGGTATTCGGCGATGTCCTTGTTCGTCACCTGCATGGCCTCATCGAGCGTCTTGCCCTTGATCAACTCGGTGAGCACGGACGAACTCGCGATGGCGCTGGCACAGCCGAACGTCTTGAATTTGGCGTCCGCGATCCGCCCTTCCTTGTCGAGCTTGAACATCAGCTTCAAGGCGTCGCCGCAGGCCAGCGAGCCGACTTCCCCCACGCCGTCGGGTGCCTCAATCTCACCGACGTTACGCGGGTTGAGGAAGTGATCCATAACTTTTTCCGTGTATTCCCACATCGCCGTTCTGCGCCCCTCGTTGATCGGTTGTCGTTTCTTTGGTTGCTGCTCTATTCTGCAATTCCGGGTTTTTCCGAGGTCGGCAAGGAGGACCTCAAGGACCTCAGAGACCTAAGCACTTGCTTTCAGGGCCTGCTCGAAGTCGGCGACGATATCGTCGAGGTGCTCGGTGCCGACGGAAACCCGAATATAGTCGGGCGTCACACCGGCGGCAAGCTGTTCTTTATCGCCCAACTGCTGGTGCGTGGTGCTCGCCGGGTGGATAACGAGCGTCTTGCTGTCGCCGATGTTGGCCAGGTGGCTGGCCAGCTTCACGCTGTTGATGAATTTGATGCCGGCCTCGCGCCCGCCCTTGATTCCGAATCCGAGAATCGCACCCTGGCCGTCCGGCAGGTACTTCTTCGCCAGATCGTGGTCCGGATGCGACGGCAGGCCCGGGTAGTTGACCCAGGTCACCTCCGGCCGCTTCTCGAGCCACTGCGCCAGCTTCGAGGCGTTCTCACAGTGCCTCGGCATCCGCAGATGGATCGTCTCAAGCCCCAACACGAACAGCCACGCATTGAACGGCGACATGCAACTGCCCATGTCGCGCAGGAACTGGGTCCGGGCCTTGATGATGTAGGCGAGGTTGCCGAAGTTCTCGACGTACTTCACGCCGTGATAGCTCGGGTCGGGCTCGGTCAACTCGGGATAGCGGCCGTTGGACCAGTCGAAATTGCCGGAATCGACGATGGCTCCGCCGATGCTGTTGCCATGGCCGCCAATGAATTTCGTACAGCTATGGACGACGATGTCGATCCCGTGCTCGATCGGGCGAAAGAGAATTGGGGTCGCAACCGTGTTGTCGCAGATCACCGGCATCCCATGCGAGTGCGCGACCTCCGCGATTTTCTCATAGTCGAGGATGTTGTTCTTGGGATTGCCGATCGTCTCCAGGTAGATCAGGCGCGTGTTGTCCTTGATGGCCCCGGCGAAATTCTCCGGGTCGGACGGATCGACGAACGTGACCTCGATGCCGAGCTTGGCGAACGTGTGGCCAAAGAGCGTAACGGTGCCCCCGTAGAGCGAGTTCGAGGAAACGATGTGGCCGCCGGCGCCGCAGATGTTGAAGATGCTCACGTAGATGGCCGATTGGCCGGAACTCAGGGCCAGCCCGCCGACGCCCCCTTCCATGGCGGCCAGCCGCTTCTCCAGCACGTCCGTCGTCGGATTCATCAGCCTTGTGTAGACGTTACCGAACTCCTCCAGCGCAAACAACCGGCCCGCATGAGCCGTGTCCTTGAAACAATAGCTGGTTGTCTGATAGATCGGCAGCGCACGGCTCAGCGTGTCCGAATCCACCGTCTGCCCCGCGTGAAGGGCCAACGTTTCCAGGTGATGTTCTTCCTGTCCCATAGTGGGTTCCCTCGTATCTGTGCTTACAGACCAATCATTTCTCCGGCAAGATCTCGACCATGCGCTGCAACGCCCTGGCGGCCTTGTGCCGAATCTCCTCGGGTACGACGACCTGGTACTGCAGTTCCGCCAGCGCAACCTGGACCTTGTCGACGGTGATCTTCTTCATGTTCTCACACACGCCCCGCGGGCTGGCCGGAACAAACTCGGCCTCCGGACAAGCCTTCCTCAACGGATGAATCATCCCGATCTCCGTGGCCACGATGAACCGCTTCGCGGAGCTGGCCTTGACGAACGTGAGCATCTGGCCCGTACTCAGCAACGCATCGGACATCTCCTTCACCGGCTCCGAGCACTCCGGATGAGTGATGACCAGTGCGTCCGGATACTGCTCGCGAGCCCTGCGAATCTCATCCTCCGAGATCAACACGTGGGTCGTACAGTACCCGGGCCAGAGAATGAGGTGCCGGCCGGTCTGTGTCTCCACGAACCGGCCAAGGTGCTGGTCGGGAACAAAGATAATCTGTCGGTCCTTCGGCAGCGACCGCACGACGGCGACAGCGTTGGCGCTCGTACAGCAATAATCGCTCTCGGCCTTCACCTCCGCGGTACTGTTGACATAGCAGACGACGAGGGCCTCCGGGTGCTTCGCCTTGAGGTCGCGCAACTGCTCGGCCGTAATCATCTCGGCCATGGGGCATCCCGCCCGCTGCTCCGGGAGCAGCACGGTCTTTTCCGGAGACAGGATCTTTGCCGTCTCCGCCATGAAGCGGACGCCGCAGAATACAATCGTCTCCGCCTCGGTCTTCGACGCCTGAATGCTCAGCCCGAGGGAATCGCCACAAAAATCGGCCAAATCCTGAATGTCCGCCGGCTGATAATTGTGCGCCAAAATGACGGCATGGCGTCTTTCCTTCAACGCCTGAATCTCATCGAGCAACTTCGGGTCCAACGTGGTCTGCACGGCAGCTACTTCTCCTTCTTCCGTTTCTTGTGTTTCCTGTAGACGAGATCGGGGTTCGGACTCGAGACCGTCACGCCGGGAGGCACCGACTCCTTCACCCACGTGTTGCCGCCGATGACGGCCCCCTTTCCAATCGTAACATCGCCGAGGATCGTGGCCTCCGCATAAATGGTCACGTTGTCCTCAATCGTCGGATGGCGTTTTCCGCCCCGGATGATTCGGCCTCGCTCATCCCGCCGGAAACTCAGAGCCCCCAGCGTCGTGCCCTGGTAGATCTTGACATTGTCGCCGATCACGGTCGTTTCGCCGATGACGACGCCCGTGCCGTGATCGATGAAGAAGTTGCGTCCGATCCGGGCGCCGGGATGGATGTCGATGCCGGTTCTCGCATGAGCACCTTCCGACATGATCCGCGGAATCAGCGGGACCTCACGGACATAAAGTTCATGGGCCATACGGTAGGTCGCAATGGCCGTCACGAACGGATAGCTCATGACGATTTCTTCGCAGGACTTGGCCGCCGGATCACCGTCGAACGCCGAGTGCACGTCTTCTTTGAGCAGACGCCGAATCCGTGGGAGCTCTCCGAGCACTTCGCCGGTGACCTTTTCCGCCATCGCCTGGCAGTCGCACGAACCGCACTTGGCTATCCGGCATCCATACTGATACGCCCGTTTGGCCTGCTCGACGAGCGCGGGGTGGATCCGGCTCAGCAGGTCGCCCACAATATACTTGATGTTCGACTTCGTCACGACCTTGATGCCGGCGTGCCCCGGGAACAAAACTTCGAACAACAAGTCGAGGATATTCAGGATCTGTCCGCGCACGGGCAGATTGTGTGCATCGATGAAGTTGATGCCCGAGTCGCCCTTGTAGGTCTCGGTAATTTCGTCCACCAGCCTCTCCAGCTCGCGGCCTGTGAACTTCTTTCGAACCATCCAACAATCCTTTACGATCCACCCTGGGTGGAGACAGCACGACCAGCAGAGCAGGAAGGAACGAATCGCTCCCTCGCGTCGCGTACAGAACATCGTGCGAGTGGCAAAGCTTTCATCGCACCGGCTCTGGCTCCGCCAGGCGACCGAATAGCTCCGTGGAGATGTACCGTTCCCCCGTATCGCACACAAAAGTGACGATGGTCTTGCCTTCATTGTCCGGTCGCCTGGACACCTGCACCGCGGCCCACAGATTGGCCCCGCCGCTGATACCGCACAGAATGCCTTCCTGGGACGCCAACTGCCTGGCCGTCTCCATGGCGTCCTCATTGGCGACCTGAATGACCTCATCGATCAGGTCGACGTTGAGGACCTCCGGCACAAAGCCAGCGCCGATCCCCTGGATCTTATGAGACCCGGGCTTGCCGCCCGACAGAACGGGCGAGCCTTTGGGCTCCACGGCGATGACCTTAAGTTCGGGGTTCTTGCTTCGGAGCATCTCGCCGCAGCCGGTCAGCGTGCCGCCGGTCCCGACTCCGGATACCAGTATATCCACCTTGCCGTCAGTATCGATCCAGATCTCCTTGGCCGTCGTCTCCCGATGCGCCTGCGGATTGGCGGGATTGGTGAATTGCTGGAGCATGATGGCGTTGGGGTTCTCCGCGACCAGCTCTTTGGCCTTCTGCACGGCCCCTTTCATCCCGCGTTCGGCGGGCGTCAGAACGATGCGGGCACCGAAAATCTGCAATAGCCGTCGCCTCTCCACGCTCATCGATTCCGGCATGGCGAGCGTCAACGAAATGCCTTTCGAGGCGCAGATGAAAGCCAGACCAATGCCCGTGTTCCCGCTTGTTGGTTCCACGATGACCGTATCCGGCTTGATCTGCCCCGCACTCTCCGCCCGCTCGATCATGTATTTGGCAATGCGATCCTTCACACTGCCGCACGGGTTCTTCGACTCCATTTTCGCCAGGATCTCCGCCCGGCCCGAATTCAACTTGTTGATCCGGACCAGCGGTGTATAGCCCACCGCGGCCGCGATGTCCTCGAATACAGCACTCACGGATCTTGCCTCCAAGACACTAAATCTGATAGTCAGAGGCTCGCTTCTTCGCACTCTTCACAAGGTCGGCCAGCGTAATTTTGCTCAGGACCTCATTGATGGCGGTCTCCACCTTCACCCAGACCTCCCGCGCAGCGCAATCCGCCGACCGCCCACAGTAGTCCTGGTTATCCGTGCATTCCGCCGTGGTGACGGTCCCTTCCAGGCTGTGGAAGAGATCGCTCAGCTTGATCTGCTCGGGCGGCTTGGCCAGCACATATCCTCCTTTGGAGCCCCGGACACTTCGCACAAACCCGGCCGAACGGAGCATGCTCATCAGTTGCTCCAGGTACTTGACCGAAATGTCCTGTCGCTCGGCGATCAGCTTGAGTTGCAGGGGGCGCGGCGCATTGTGCTGAGCCAGCTCAATCGTCGCCCGCATTCCGTAACGCGTACGTGTTGATAGTTTCATGCGACCAAATCTCCTACTATCCCCATTTCATTGCTATGTTAGGACTACGCCAGCATCAACTCCCGTGTGCCGGGAAAACTAAAATATACTTCCATCATGTACGGGGGATTATACACATCCCACCGGCTTCATGGTAGCGCGAAGAACCATTCGATCTTACATGCCTGATGCCCGCAGAGTTCACCATTCCCGAAAAATCGCAGGCGATTGGCCGCAAGTACCATATATTGGGGGAAGTGAGGAGAGGCCCCACAAGTGGGGCAAGAGCGCCTGCGACGGGTTTCTCGGAGAATCGCTTTGCTCCAAACCGTTTGACAAATACCCGCGGGTCCCATATCATGCCTTCAGACAATGTCTGGAAATGCAGTATGGGAAGCACCCAAATGGTCAAGGACGCGAAGAAGAGAGTCGTCTTCATTTCAACCTTCCCCCCCAGAAAGTGCGGCATCGCGACCTTCACCTCCGACCTGATCCGAACGACGGGGGTTGCGGCCCAAGGCGAATTCGAACCCCTCGTCGTCGCCATGCGCTCCGATGACGAGCTGCGATTCAGCGATCCCGTCAAGTTCGAAATCCGCCAGAATGTCCGCAGCGACTACATTTGCGCCGCCGACTACATCAACTTCAGCCATGTGGACCTGGTTTCCGTCCAGCATGAGTTCGGGCTGTTCGGTGGACCGGCGGGATCCTATGTCAGCCTGTTGCTCAAACGCCTCAAGGCCCCGATCGTCACCACGCTCCACACCGTCCTCAACGAGCCCACGCCGGACTACTACCAGGCCCTCGTGGACGTCTGCGAGAACTCGCGCAGGGTCGTTACCATGAATGAGCGGGGCGTGACGATGCTCCAAGAAATCTACGGAATCCCCGCCAAAAAGATCCGGCTGATTCCTCACGGCATCCCGGATTTGCCGTTTGTCGACAGCAATTACTATAAGGATAAATTCGGCCTCGACAACCGAAGGACGATTCTCACCTTCGGACTGATCAGCAAGAACAAAGGGATCGAGATGATGCTGCGGGCCATGCCCAAGATCATCGAGGCGGAGCCCTCCGTCATTTATATCGTGCTGGGCATGACGCACCCGGGTGTGCTTCGACACGAGGGGGAGTCTTACCGTTTCAGCCTCCAGCAACTCGTCAAGGATCTCAACCTCCAGGATCACGTGATCTTCCACAACCGCTTCGTGGGGGACGAGGAGTTGCACAACTTTCTCTGTGCGGCCGACGTCTACGTCACGCCCTATCTCAACCGGGAGCAACTGACCAGCGGAACGCTCGCCTTCGCCGTCGGCGCGGGCAAGGCGGTCGTCTCCACGCCCTACTGGGCCGCGGAGGAACTGCTTGCGGAGAATCGCGGCAGGCTCGTGCCGCTCGGCGATTCGACGGGGCTGGCCCGGGAAATCGTCACCATCCTGCGGGACGACCGGTTGTTTTACTCCCTTCGGAGGCAGGCCTACGACTACGGCAGATCGCGAACGTGGCCACTCATGGGACAGGTCTACTGGAAGCTGTTCCGCGGGGTCCGTCTGCCCATGCAGATCGCTGCCCATAGTACGCTGACGGCCGACGAGACGCTCTCCAATATCGAGGTCCCGGAGCCCGCCCTCGACCACCTGATCCGGCTCACCGACGACACGGGCCTCTTCCAGCACGCCCGCTTCACGATCCCGAACCGCGCGTACGGCTATTGCACCGACGACAACGCCCGTGCCGTCATCGCGATCATCAAGTACTACGCGCAATACCCTGACCCGCAGACACTGAAACTGCTCGATATCTATCTCTCCTTCCTGATGTACGCGCAGAATCCCGACGGGTCGATCCGCAACTTCATGGATTTCAACCGGAACTGGCAGGCCAATGAGCCATCCCACGACGGTCTCGGGCGAACGCTCTGGGCCCTGGGGACCGTGCTGGCCAATCCGCCGTCCTCGGTCTATCTATCCGTCGTGAAGGACTGTTTCGACAGATCCGTCAGCCACGTCCAGCGGCAGGCGCCCAGGGGCCTGGCGTACTCCATCCTCGGCCTGTGTGACTACCTCCGGCAGTTCCCCGGCGCCAGCGAGATCAAGCGTTGCCTGGAGCTGGCGGCGGACGAACTGCTCGCCCAGCACCGCGAGTCACACTATCCCGACTGGGACTGGTTCGAGGACATCCTGACCTACGACAACGCGGTGCTGCCTCACGCCCTCTTCGTCGCCGGCATGACCCTGGACAACGAGAAGTACATCGACGTGGCGACGCGCACGGCCGACTTCCTTCTCGAGATGATCTTCGACGGCGACCATTTCAGCTTCATCGGCTGCAAGGGCTGGTACGAGCGGGGAAAGACGCGCGCCGCGTTCGACCAGCAACCCATCGACGCGGCCGCGACAGTCATGATGCTCCGCGCCGCCTACGAGGCCACGAAGGAGCGAAAGTTCCTGAACCTGCAGCGAACCGCGTTCGACTGGTTCCTCGGGACGAACGACCTTCGCGTCCCGCTGTACGACTTCCGCACGAAGGGCTGCGCCGATGGGCTCACCCCGGACGGTGTCAGCGGCAACCAGGGAGCCGAGAGCATGCTGAGCTTCCTGCTGAGCCAACTGGCCATGATCGAGAACTACGCCATCATCGACAAAACGGAGACGCGGTTGCCGGGCCCTCAAACATCCCCCAGGGAACTCGGCGGAACTGTTACGGAGGAAGCGCACGCAACTGAAAGCTCTACGGCCGAACCGATGTAGGACGACGAACGGAGGAACGGGTACCGGCCCATGAAGATCGCCAGTTTCAACGTGAACTCCATCAGGGCCCGCCTGCCGATTGTCACGGAATGGCTGAAGGCGAACCGGCCGGACGTCCTGGCCATGCAGGAAACGAAGGTCCAGGATGAGAGCTTTCCAACCGCGGCGTTCGAGGAGATCGGCTACGCGTGTGCCTTCCGGGGCCAGAAGAGTTACAACGGAGTGGCTTTCGCCGCACGGCATGAGATCCGCGACGTGGCCTTCGGCCTCCCCGATGAGCCGCGAGATGAAGCTCGGTTGATCGCCGCGAGCATCCAGGGCATTACCCTCGTCAACACGTATGTACCGCAAGGGCACCTGCCCGAGTCAGAACGGTTTCAGTACAAGCTCGACTGGTTCCGACGACTTCTCGAGTACTTCCAGGCCAACTGCGAGCCTACGGCCCCCATTCTGTGGATGGGCGATCTCAACGTCGCGCCGCTGCCCATCGACGTCTACGATCCTGTGGCGCTGCTGGGCCACGTGTGCTATCACCCGGCCGTCCATGAGGCACTCGCACGGATCATGGAGTGGGGGTTCACCGATGTGTTCCGACGGCACTGCCAGGAAGCCGGCCAATACACGTTCTGGGATTATCGAGCGGGCAACGCGGTGCGGCACAACCGCGGCTGGCGGCTGGACCATCTCATGGCCACCGGTCCTCTGGCGGAGCGATCCGTCACCTGCACGATAGATAAGCTACCGCGAACG